>Ga0209755_10000126_pt1 | contig 143586 bp, 140 predicted proteins | sample TergutCo191P1_FD_187301 | JGI IMG/M metagenome (GOLD analysis project Ga0209755, IMG submission 187301) | Cornitermes sp. P1 segment gut microbial communities from Petit-Saut dam, French Guiana - Co191P1 (SPAdes) (version 2) | ecosystem: Host-associated > Arthropoda: Insects > Digestive... | reverse complement strand
TTTCAAGGGTTTGAGTACAGCTTGAACGGCTAATATTTTACACTTGACTCTTGTGCAACACAAGCGTTTATAATTGCAATCACAAATAAAAAGCAGCTAGGTAGCATTCTTGGAAAAGTGTTACATGGCATAAAAATTTGGAGGAAATCACAATGGCTACAACTCAACCAATCAGAACAATAAAAGAAACCAAAGCCCTAGCCCAGTACTTCCTTGACAAAAACGAACCCAGAAACTATGTACTAGTAGTAATCGCCATGCAAACAGGCCTGCGCATAAGCGACATACTAAAACTAACCTGGGAGCAAGTGTACGACTACAAAACAAACAAAATCAAGAAAACCCTCACCCTGACGGAGCAGAAAACAAACAAAACCAAAATCATTGCCCTGGGGGAGAAAGTAGCCAAAGCCCTAAAACACCTAGCCAAAACCGCAGCGGAAGCAGGCCGCTACCTAATAGAAAACCCCAGAACCAAAAAGCCAATCAGCCGCATACAGGCCTATAGAATAATCCGCAAAGCAGCAGAAACGCTGACACTAAGCAATAGGGTCTCCTGCCACTCCCTGCGCAAAACCTTCGGCTACCACGCCCTTAGAAGCGGAGCATCACATGCCGTCATAATGGACATATTCAACCACAGCTCATTTGAAGTAACCAAAAGATACCTCGGAATCTCACAAGACGATAAAGACATAGTGTACCTAAATCTTGAACTGGTGGCCTAACTCACAGTAATCTACTATGAAAGGGCTATATTTGTCAAGTATTTTGTGAAAATGGCAAACGGAGAAACCTATTTGGGCTTACAGACCAGTCTAACATGGGCGGGTGCTCCGAGGGAAAGTGGGGTGGCCGCAGTCTGGAACACAAATTTTGACTAAGATTTAGGGCTTTCGCTAGAGTGGACGTGACTGACGAAGGCCACTCCGCTTTTTCTCGGAGCATTTGCCCGTGTTAGACGGATGGTTTTTACATTGTTAAGCGTTTTATGAAAGCCCCATGATGTAGCGTTCAAAGTATTTGAGTGTTGAATATTTTACTAATGTTTGGTTTCGCGGTATTTTCTGATTCGCTTTTGCAGATTTATATTTAGAAATATACTTGGTCATTGCATTTCTTATAAAGACTTCTTTGCCACGCAAATAGTCGAATTCTTCTTGCCTTATTTGAGGTTTGCGCAAAGCATCAATGTATTTTTCAGGATTTAGGATTAATACAGCCTTTGATAAATCAAGTCCGCATTTATTAGCTTTGTCTGTCCAGACGGCATTGGGATGGTTAATATTAGAACGCAGAGGCACACAGAAAAGCAGCTCGTTAATGCTAACTTGAACTTGAGCATGAGGCCTATCATCTTTTAGCATCATTTCTGAACAATGCGAATAGTCACTGTAAAATTCCTGTGACAAATATACGAACTTTATCAATGCTACACCTCTTACAAAAAATAGCCCCTTGATGGGGCTAAATGGGTTTCAAGATGGGCTTTCTTTATTTTTAGTTGCTTGCGCCCTACAAGCAAATCTTCAATTGAGCTTTCTTTATTTCCCGTGAGGCTTGCGCTCTACAAGCCTATCTTCAAGACGGGCAAACAATTATTGTTTGTGATTTAAATATACCCTATTGAGTAAAAACAGTCAATATATTTTTTGTAAACATTTGGGTGGGAATTCGTATATCACCTATAAAAACGTTACCGCGTATGACACACAGCGAATCATGAAACTTGCTAGAGGTGTGCGGAGCCCGTAGACGTGACTGACGGAGGCCACCACGCTTTTTCACAGAGCATTTGCCCGTGTCCGACGGATGGTTTTATCCATTGTGGAGGCTATTTAGCCGCTACCACCCATGAATCCCCGCCGTGCTTTGTTATCGCTTCGGTGCTACAGCCTAGCTCACGCGCCAGAATTTCAACTAGCCTTTGTGAGCAGAAGCCTCCCTGACAGCGCCCGCTGCCGGTGCCCGCCCTGCGCTTGACGCCGTCAAGTGTCACTGCGCCCGGACTTCGGTGGATTGCGTCCACGATTTCGCCCTCAGAGATGCCGCGGCAGCGGCATATAATCTTGCCGTAACTTGGGTTTGAGTGGATTAGCTCCGCCCGCTCACTTTGTTTCATCTCCCCTAGCCTTACAGTTGGCTCACGCTGTGGGTTAAAGCCTGCATTTTGCGCAGCTCCCAGCCTTTCAGATATTTTTTCGGCAATATATAACCCTATCTCATTTGAACAGGTCAGCCCGGGAGTCTTGATTCCGACGAGGCTGATCATTTTGCCATCCTCCGACTCTATGATGCACAGATCATTTACGCTCTTGTTTTCCGTGACCCATGCCCCCCTCGCGTTTTGAGTTTGTATAAATGGGTTGGGGCGCACAGCGCCGAAGGAGTTTATCACATGCTCCATAGGAAGCGACGGAATAACTTCCGACACTAGGCTTCTTAGCAAATTCGCCCCCTCTTTGGCCGTTTCAAAAAACTCTGATTCCCCCTGATTGAAAGGCCGCTCAGTGGGGCCTACTAGTATGTTGCCGTCCACAGTGGGCACAAGTGTAAGCCCCTTGCCCTTTTCCTCAGGCTCGTGGAAAATAACATGCCCGATATGCCCTGAGGCCTTTGTGTCCAAAATGAAATATTCCCCGAGAGTCGGCACTATTTTAACTGCCGGATCCCCTGCGAGTGCAAGCACACTGTCAGCGCTCATCCCTGCGCAGTTAATTACAGCCCTTGCCTTAAATTCCCCGGCATTTGTCTGTAGCACATAACCCTCTTCGTCTCTACGGCCGGGCTCAATCCCCAAAACCTCGGTGTTTAGAGATATCTCCGCGCCGTTTGCTGCGGCATTTTCAGCGGCTGCCAAGCACAGTTCCCAAGGCATTACGGTTCCCGTTTCAGGCACGTACAGCCCGCCCCTCACATGGCTTGCAATATTTCCCTCAAGAGCCAGCACCTCAGGGCCTGATAGCATCTTCATACCGCGCACGCCGTTTACTGTGCCCTTTTCAAATTTCCGCCCCAGCACTTCATCCCCGCGGCCGCCGAAGGAAATCATCAAGGAGCCGCATTTGTTATACCGCACTCCAAGCTGACTGCAAAGCCTGCTAAAATCCTGCGCCGCCTTGACGCAGAGGGTTGTTTTGAGTGAGTCGGACTTTGTGTCGCATCCGCTGTAGACTATGGCCGTATTGGCACGGCTTATTCCCGTGCAAAGATCCTCCCGCTTTTCAAGCAGTGCAACTTTTAAGTTGTAGCGCACTAGGCTCCTAGCTGCAAAACAGCCTAGCAGCCCCCCGCCTATTACTATGACATCGTATTTTCTCATGGCGATACACCCAGCTTATTTAATGTTAAAATATCTCGCGGACTGTGCCCGGATTTTCGGCTATATAGCCGCCCAGGTTTTCAAGCCGCTCCCTAAAGCGCTCCGAACGCAGCACCGCAAGCAGTTTTTGCACCATCGGCGATTCCCATGCAGGTTCTGCGATAAGAAGGTCATACTGCTCCCTACAGACTTCGACGAAATCAAGGTCATATAGTTTTGCCGCAGAGTGTACACCCATCCCCGCATCTGCCGACCCTGAGGCAATCAGGGCCGCAACGGATGTGTGGGTGAATTCCTCCCTGTCATAGCCGTAGATATCCTTTGTGTCTATGCCTTCTTTGCCGCATAGGTAATCTATCAGGATTCTGGTTCCTGAGCCTCTTTGCCTATTTACATACCGCAGCCCATGTTTTGAGAGGTCTTCAACGGAGTTTATTCCGAGAGGGTTTCCTTTTCTGACCATTATGCCCTGGGTTCTCGATACACATTCTACAAGCCTTACGCCGCCCTTGGGCAGTGTTTTCTTTATAAAGGATGTGTTGTATCCGCCTGTTTTCGTATCAAGTAAATGTATCCCTGCAACATGTGCCTCTGCGCGGCGTATGGCTAAAAGCCCGCCCATGCTCCCCACATGTGCCGAGCCCATTGAAACATCTCCATATTCTGTACGCAGAAGCTCCGCAAGTTCATCAAGCAGGGGGTCATGGCTGCCAATCACCACAAGGCTTCTGCGAAGCTGCTTCTCAGGGCGCAGCAATCTCACCTTGACCTCTCCGCCTGTTTCATACCCCCCGGCATCCTGCGAAACCTCCACAATGCCGTCAGCTTTCATAAATGATGTCACAACACCGCTTCCACGGCTAAGGGGCGATGCAATAAGCCGCTCTCCTACATAGCCCATGCGTACCCTCACAAATTCCTGATACTCTGGCGTTGAAACAATGGATTTAGATAGTATGGCACTTACATAGCTCTCTGATTCCGGAGGATTTCTAAATAAATATTCAATAACCGGGCGCAGAAGTTGCTCCAGTACTATAATGCCCGACACAGGGGATCCCGGAACACCCAGAACCGGCTTTGAGCCCGCATGCCCTACAACTGTGGGCTTGCCGGGCTTAATCGCAATGCCGTGGCAGAGCACATCTCCCACCTCAGATATTGCAGTGGCAGCATGATCTTCGCTTCCTACTGAGGTTCCTGCGCTCAAAATCACGATGTCACACTCTTTGAGAGCTTTTTTAAGCGCACTTTTTATTTTGCCCAAATCATCCTTCGTAATCGGGTATGTCACCGTTTCCGCACCCCAGCCCTTTAACATCGCGGAGAAAATAGCCGAATTGGATTCCGGCACCTTTCCATCTTCAGGCTCCGCAGTAGGCTGTACAAGCTCGCTTCCTGTCGGTATGATGCCCACAACCGGGCGTTTTATCACAGTCACCTCAGTTACCCCGCCTGCAATCATAGCTCCGAGGGCAGAGGGGGAAACAGTCGAGTACGAGAGCATTATTATCTCGCCTGCACAGATATCCTCGCCGGCCTGACGTATATGCTGCCAAGGTGTTGCCGCTGCGAAGAGCTTTATCTCCCCGCTTTCATGCCCGGTGACATCCTCTATCATAATTACAGCATCACAGCCCTCAGGCAAAACTGCCCCTGTATTTACACGTCTAAATTGCCCTTGCTGTAAGATCGCAGGCTTATCCTCCGATGCCCCTGCCGTCAGCTTTGCCTTTAGGGCAATGCCGTCCATGGCGCTTGCGTTGTAGTGGGGGACTGAAATATGCGCATAAACAGGCAAAGCAGTAATCCGCCCCGCAGCCTCAGCCACTGGAATCACCTCGGTTTGCGGCTGCATACCGTTTTGAACCAGGACGTTTAGATAATCTTTTTTAACCTGCTCAAGGGGAGTATTGATCAAATGTCTAAAAGCCATGTAACATCCTCCATTTTTCTTGGCACCCTCAGTGTAGACAGACGCTAAAACAAATCATGGAATAGCTTAGTTTTTCGCAGTTTCCATGCACAAATTAACCCAGTCACCAGACTTTATTTAGAGTTCTCGCGACTTCATTTGTGCTTACTGATTAGATATCCCACCGATTACCCGGCTGAATTTTTTCTTTCACAGTTACTATATATTACCACTAAATTAAAGAAATACAATGTTTTTTACTATATTTTGTTGACAAGCGCAGCTGGACATATTAGACTGTCAGTAGAACACCGATGGGGAGGTTGTTATACTACGGCAAAATATGCTAAAGAAAGAAATGGAAAATATATCAGGAGGGATTCTCTAATGACAAAAGCAAAATCAACCGGCAAACGCATTTCGGCATTTTTATTGTGCCTTGTGATGATGTTCTCGATTTTCACGTTTGCCCCTAATGATGCACTTGCATCCGATTTGATGCCACCACAGCAATTCACTTATACCAACGGCGTATTTAACTGGTTTCCGCTGGGAGCTCAAGATATCACCATAGTGTATGATATCCGCCACCATGAATCAGGCTGGACTCTCTGGAGCGGCCCGCTGCAACAGACAGGAGTTCCGCTCACCGCCTTTTTGCCTACCGTGATGGCTCTTCCCAGCACAGTCTTGTCACTGGACTGGAATCAAATTGAGGTGCCGTCTTTTAACGCACATGTCATTGCACGCAGGCATATCGGCACAGACCAATCCCAGCCCAGCAACACAATAACTGTAAGCCCTGTAATAAATCAAAACTTAGATCTAATCCTCTCGCTGACAGACGGCTCAAGGCTTAGTTGGGCACCAAGATTTCAGCAGACCATGCCCACCGATGTTATTTACAGAATATATGTCGGCGGGGTATTCCGTATTTCGCTCCCCGCTCATACTACATCTTTTAACCTTACTGAACTAGCAGGCCTTTCAAGCGGAATCCACAATGTCGTGGTCAGGGCTGCAAACCCGAGCGGTTTTGCCATGTCCAACGAAAGTAACGCCGTGTCCTACAACACCGCAGGGCAGGCCTTCCCCGTCATAATTGACTGGATAGGCACAGGCTCGGCGAGTGCTAACATATCTTCTGCTGCACCGGGCACCACTGTTTCGGTTGTAGCGACACCGGGAAGTAACGCCAGCTTCACACGCTGGGAGATTCTAACGCCCAACCTTACCGCTGCTGAGCTAGGAATTGAAACACACTGGTCGGCTGTAAACTTCATCATGCCTAGCCGTGAAGTCCGCCTGAGAGCAGTCTTTGATTCCGGCAACGTAGTAAACATCATAAGAAATGATAACGCAATGGGCACGGCTGTTGCAAGTGCATCCAGGGCCATGCCCGGCGTTTCCGTCAATTTGACTGCCACCCCAACTGCCGGCCATAGATTCGTGCGCTGGGAAGTAGTCGGCGGTAACTTCCAGACCATAAATCCCATTTTCAACCCCGAGTCAGCCACGGCCTCATTCGTTATGCCCAACTCCGATGTCACAATCAGGGCCGTATTTGAGCAGGGGCAGGGAATAACCGCAGGCAGCAGAAACCTGATTCATGTACAGCACTCTCAAGCCCAAGGCAATGTAACTCTCGAACTGCCTCCGGCACTGGTTACTGAAATTATAAATGACACTATGGCAGGCGGCAATGCGCTATTTAACCTCTCCCGCCTTAATAATGTCGAAAACATGATTTTGCCGAGAACCGCCCTTAACCAAATAGCAAACGCCAACATGGGTATTGAGCTGCGCACAGGCTACGCTACAATAACCCTTAACCGCAACGCAATTGTTTCCCTTGTTAACCAGGGAACAGGGACTAATATCACAGTGACTTTGCACGTTTTGGGCCGCGCAGGCTTAACCTCACAGCAGCAGAGCGCCATCGGCTTGCTCGACACTGTATACCGCTTCGCTCTAGCCTCAGGAACGCAAGTAATCACAACCTTTGATGGCACTGCTACAATAACCGTCCCATACACAGGCCAGACTCCTGTAAATGTTTGGCGTTTGTCTGCCGCCGGGCAGCTTGAAGTTATAAACAGCACCCACAGCGCCGCTGCCCGCACAGTTCAGTTTAATGCAGCAGACCCATTCCTCTACGTAGTAGGGCATGTTCAGACTCAGCAGCCTCCTCCCCCGCCGCCTCCGCCACCACCCCCACCACCGCCTCCTGCTCAAAACCCCTTCTCGGATGTCAATCCAAATCAGTGGTTTTATGACGATGTAATGTTTGTTTTCACAAACAACCTGATGGGCGCAACAGCCATAAATCCGATGGTGTTTAGCCCCGGGGTAAACCTAAGCCGCGGAATGCTCGTAACAATTCTGCACCGCCGCGAAGGCACACCGCCTCCGGTTAACCCAGCAAACCCATTTAACGATGTACCGGCAGGGCAGTTCTTTACAGAAGCAGTTATCTGGGCCGCCGAGAATGGCATAGTGCAGGGCGTTGGGCAAGGCCGTTTTAATCCAAATGCAAGCATCACACGTCAAGACATGGCTGTTATCCTGATGCGCTTCGCTGATTTCATAGAGGCTGAGCTTCCGGCAGTCAACACATTTACACCGTTTGCAGATCAAGCCAGCATCGCAGGCTATGCCGTAGAGGCAGTTGAACGCGCATTCATGGCCGGCATCATCGGCGGCACAACGGGCAACCGCTTCGCCCCGCTTGAAAACGCCACAAGATCTCAAACCGCAGCAATGCTGCACAGGCTCTTTACAGCAATTAGTTAGCAATCCTTCCAAATAGTCCAAAAATGGCGGCCCCTCCTCGGCGGGTCCGCCATTTTGCTGTCTTTTTATACGGTTTGCACCGCAGGTCAACCACCCGGTACTCAGTGTACATGGCCACCCAGGGTGAAGGCGTGCAGCGCTTTGAGGAGCCTTTGAAGAAGGCTTTTATCCCCGAGTGGAAATAGTTACGGTTTTTGTGTCAGTATCCCAAAACACTTGGGCGCCAAAACCCGCAGTTAGTGCCCTGGCAGGCACGAGGAGCCGCCCGTCATGCACGGTTGCAGGAACATCAAGTTCAAGCTCCACGCCGTTTCTCACAAGGACATTGCTCCCGGCCTGAAGGGTCATCCTCACATTCCCCCGCTCCACGGTGGTTGTGAAAGTATCCTGATTCCAATCGACTCCCGCGTTCATTGCAGTAACTATCGCTCTTAGCGGCACCATCGTGCGCCCATCCATAACCTGCGGCGGCACATCGAAGGAAAGTGGCACACCGTCCAGAACCACAGCGATTTCTCCAACTGGCCGCACAGCAGGGATACCCTCCGGCACATTTGGAGCATCAGCGGCCCCAGGCAGATCCGCCGTTCGTGTAGCTTCGAAAATCATAACAGGCGAGAAGCGGTTTATGTTCGTGCCATCTCCAACCTGCCCCCGGTGATTTAGCCCCCAGGCCCAAACACTGCCATCTGACTTTACGGCCAGAGTATGTTTGTCGCCGGCTGCCACATATACCATGTCCTCAGTTATTCTAAGAGGCGTGCGGCTGTTGATTGCCGTGCCGTTGCCGAACTGCCCGCTGTCATTTTGACCCCAGGCCCACAAAGAGCCGTCCTGGCGTATAGCAAGGGTGTGGTTGCCGCTGGCACCGATGGTTTTTACACCATCCATGAGCAGAACCGGGGAGCGGCTGCTTATACGGTTGCCATTTCCAAACTGACCCCTGTCGTTTTGCCCCATAGCCCACAGTGAGCCGTCGCCCATAATTATCATAGAGTAAGAGTCGCCTGCAAACACAGCCTCTACGCCGTCCATAACCCTCAGTGGCTGGCGGCTGTTTGTGGTTGTGCCATTTCCAAACTGACCCCTGTCATTTTGACCCCAGGCCCACAAAGAGCCATCTGTTCTTATTACCATGGTAAACATGCTGCCCGACGACACTGCCGACACATTTTCCATAACCCTTACAGGCCTGTGCCTGTTTATAATTGTGCCGTCGCCAAGCTGCCCTGCCAAATTATCGCCCCAGGCCCACAGGCTGTTGTCGCCCATTATTGCCATGGAGTGAACCCAGAGGTTTGCCTGAGACCGTTCTGTAAGGCCGTCCTCAATGCGTTTCCAGCCGGCGGTAGCATAGATAACATTCTCCATAACTTTCACAGGCCTGTTTCTGTTTATGGTAGTACCGTCACCGAGCTGCCCACGGTCATTTTGACCCCAAGCCCACAGGCTGCCATCCGCCCTGATTGCCAGGTTATACCTGTCTCCCGCAGAAATCATGGTTACTTCGTCCATAATTTTCACCGGCTCGCGACGGCTTACAAATGTGCCGTCGCCGAGCTGCCCTTGGATATTGTCGCCCCATCCCCATAGCACGCCATGCTCATCTAAAAACAGCGAATGCGCACTACCTGCGCTTACCGCAGAACTAGAGTCCCCCAAGGCCTGTGCAGGTTCCCTCGGGATTAAAGTCAAAACAACTAATAGTATCAGCAGCAAACAGCCTGCACTCCTAATTTTTTTCATAATAATGACACTCCCTTCCTTATTCGCTTCCAAGCGAACCTTTTGAAATAATCTTTTCCCAAACTGAAACACTTTCCATCTCGCCATACTCCGGCACAAGCTCATGGAGCGTTTTGAGTATTTCCTCCGCATCATTTTTCTCGGCATATGTCTTGAGTTCCTGTAGGGATTTGAACAAATATTCAGGCGAAATATTTATTGGCGAACCGATAAACACTTTTTGATTCCGAGTCTTGTTGAGCCCTTCCTCATCCATAAGGAGTTCCTCGTAGAGTTTCTCTCCCGGGCGCAGACCCACAAATTTTATTCCTATATCCCTATACGGCTCATAGCCTGAGAGGCGTATAAGCGACTCAGCCAAATCTAAAATCTTTACAGGCTCTCCCATATCGAGAACAAAAATCTCGCCGCCCTTGGCCATTTCCCCCGCAACCAGAACCAGGCTAACCGCTTCGGAGATTGTCATAAAGTAGCGGATTATATCCGGGTGGGTCACAGTCACAGGCCCTCCGGCAGCTATTTGATCCTTAAATAGCGGAATCACAGAACCGTTTGACCCTAGGACATTTCCGAAGCGCACCGCGACAAACTCGGTATTGCTCACTTGCTGCATCGACTGAATGACCATTTCACATATGCGCTTGGTGGCACCCATAACATTTATTGGGTTAACTGCCTTGTCAGTAGAGATCATCACAAAGCGCCCCACATCATGCCGGTCTGCACAGCGGGCGACGTTTAGAGTGCCGAAAACATTATTTTTAACCGCTTCCTCAGGCGAAAACTCCATGAGCGGCACATGCTTGTGAGCCGCAGCGTGGTAGACTACCTGTGGCCGGTAGCGCTCAAATATCAGGTCCATCTTGTTCTCGTCCCGCACAGATGCCACTTCCGCAAATAACTGAATGCTTTTCCTTTGGCCCCTTGTACGCAAAAGTTCCTGCTGGATGTCATATAGGTTATTTTCACTTATATCGACCATGACCAGCTTCCCTGGGCTCTGGCTGAGCACTTGACGGCAGAGCTCTGAGCCAATTGAGCCGCCGGCACCGGTTATTAATACAGTCTTTCCTGATAAGTAGTCAGACTTCTGAACCCCCACGTCCACCACGTCGCGGCCCAGAAGGTCATCTATGCTCACATCCGTAATCTGCGCCATTATAGAGGTGGCATCTGTAACAAGCGAATATAGGTCAGGAACCTTCTTTAGCTGGCACTTGGTCTTGGCGCAGATATTAGATATCCGGCTCTTGTCCGCATTTGATGCGCTGGGAACTGCAAGAATTATTACATCAATGCCCAGCCTGCTCGCTATTTTGGGGATTTCTTCCGTCGTCCCCTCAACTTTGACTCTCTGAATTTTCCTGCCGACTTTATTTATGTCGTCGTCGGCGAAGCAAATCACCTCGTAGCGCCGCTTGGGTTCACGGTACAGGTCTAAAAGCACAGCATTACCTGTCTCCCCCGCTCCCACTATCATCACTTTTAACTTGTCTGCCGAAGATTTGCGCCCGGTTCTGGTAGTTCTGTAGGCTCTGTACGCCATGCGCAAAAACAAAGTACTGATGCCCGCCATCATTGACGACAGAAAGTATACGATGATAGGAACCCTAGCCGCCACAAACGGAGGCCTGAGCCAAAACCATGTTATCGTAATAAAAATCCCCGCAGCCAGGACTGTTGCAAGCAGGCACTTGAGAAATTCATGCGCCTCGGCATACCTCCACAGGCTGCCATACATTCCTAAAAACAAAAACACCAGCAAAAATATTATAATAAAGCTGACGGCACTAAGAATCAGAGTTAAATAATAATCTGCAAAATCAATTATGCGCATAAGCACCATCCACGAGGCAAGGTAGCTAAGCGTGATTAACAAAAAGTCCGCAAGCATCAACAAAATCTTGCGGTGACGTGTTTTGGAGCCAATGCTCCCCAATAAACTAAGTTTCATTTCTCATCTCCAACGAAGCACATATGCTCACGAGATTAATATACCAGAAAAACTGCATAGATACAAGGGATATGCAGTGCAGCACGCAACAGAGCGGCCGCATCTGTCCCTCCTGTAAACTCAATACAGCTTCAGATATTCCCTTTGCATGTGCTCTTTACTATATTTCAAAGCCCTTTCACGGCAGGCTTCAGGGCTAATCCGGTTGTCTTTAGCAGACTCAACCGCAGCTCTCAAGCCCTCGAAGTCACCTCTTTCCACAGTAATCCCGCAACTCTCATCAAGGCTCTCAGCACTGCCTCCGGTTCTATAGGTTATGACAGGGGTTTCGCAAGCCAGTGCTTCTAGATTCGTAGTCGGGAAGTTATCCTCCAAGGTGGGGTTTACGAAAATATCGGCCATGCTATAAATTTCTGCGAGCTCCGATGCGCTATCGGTTCTTGCAATCCCGATAATATTTTCAGGTAGCCCGCTTAGCATTTTCTCACTTAGCCCCACTAGCACAATCTTGAAATCTTTATTGCCTTCTAAACTTTTTGCCAGCTTTATAAAGCAATCCAGGCCTTTTCTTTCATTCCAGATGCTTGCCACACCCAATACGGTAAAAGAGTTTTCAAGCCCATGTTTTTTTCTAAAATCGCTCTCCGACCTCTTAAAAACCTCAAGGTCAACCCCATTATTTATAACCTGGAGGGGGTAGGCGCTTAGAAAAGACTCCTTTACAAGCCCCGCCAGCCAGTTTGAGGGAGTAATAACCACCATGTCTAAAACCGCTGTAAAAAGAGCTTTTTTTCTTTTGAAGTTAAGCTCCGAGTTATCACAGAGCAGGCTTTTGGGGTATGCGGATTTCTGCACACACCCGCTGCACCCCGACTTCCATTTAACGCAGCCGCAGTAATCGAAATAAGCGCAGTGCCCCGTAAATGCCCAGCAGTCGTGCAGCGTCCAAATTATACGCTTATTTGCCTTGATGAGATAATCAAACAGCAATCCGATGTTGATGTAATAGCCGTGGATGTTGTGCAGGTGAATAACATCCGGATCGTACACACTCACGCGGCTTATAAATTCCCTTGTCGCCCTTTTTGAGTAAAAGCCTGTCTTGTCGGTAATTCTTGACATCAGCCCGTGGAAATTAACATCTAGGCTGCTTCCGATTTTCATTGCATCCGCACCGGGGATACCCATTTCTCCGCCACGGCCAAAACCTACTTTGCAACTATCATTTTGCGCAGTGGCTGCGCTATGCAAATCCGCCACAATCCGGCCGGTACTTCCAAAGCCGCAAACGGAATTTATCTGCAAGATTTTCATTTGTCACTCCTGCCCCATAAAAATTTCCATGTGCCGCCGCACCATGCCTTCAATGGTTTCACCTTGCGGCGGCAAGGCCTTTTCAGCTTTCAGCGCATTTATTATAGCTGCATTATCTCCAGGCGGGAATACATTCACGCCTGGTCCTTTCATTGTCATGGCGGCGATACACTTTTCAGTCGAGAAAACAGGCAATCTATAAGCCATAGCCTCGTTAATTACAAGACCCCACACGTCCTCATTTGTAGGCAGCACAAAAGCATCCGCCGCCTTATAATACTCTGCAAGTTCTTCTTTTTTCTTAAACGGCAGTACCCATATATTCCCGTGCCCCTGTGCAATATCCCTGTACTTTCTTTCCTCAATGCCTCCGCCAATCAGAACAAGCCCCATATCAGCCCTATCCTCAGATACCCAAGTTTTCAAAAACTCCAAATATCCTTTTCTGGGAATAAATTGCCCAACCGACAGTATTAGCGTCCCGCAACTGATACCCAGCCGCTCCCTAGTTTCCCGCTTCTCACCACTGGAGATTTCCTTTGGAACATCTGCCTGCTTAACCGAGGTAAATGGATATGTGAAAATCTTGTCTGGGCACGCCCCATAATATTCAAAATATTTGCTCGTCAGCAGGCCTGTTGAGAGCCAAAAGCTGGCTTTTGATATGAAGAAGTGCTTGATTTTATATTTAAGGCTTGACTCCTGCCTATTAATAAAGCCTCCATCTGCATTTAGATAAAATGGTATTTTCCTACAGTTAAGCGCCAAAATCGCCAGCATGGCAGTGGGTGTCGCATACCCTCCCACAACAACTATGTCAAACCCCCGCTTTATGTACTTTAGGACACCCGGGCAAAAACGTGCATCGGCTCTTATGCGCAGCCCTGGCAAAAACACCTGCCTATAACCGCTATCCGCCTGCTCAGTCCAGTTTCCGCTTCGCTCTGTAGACCTCTCGCCCTCGTAAATAACTGTTAGTTCACATAGCTTAGAGAGCTCATTAAAAAAACTTACACGGTAGGGCGCAGGGATATTTGTCAGAAATAATACTCTCACTTCATCCACACATTCTTGTTTATTATATGCGTATAACTCTGGATAATTTTTACAACTTTAGTTGAAACATTCACATCGGTATAGTCTGCGGGCAAAGTCCCCATTTCGCCGTTTTCTTTCATTTTGATAGCTATCTCCGCCGCCTGCGCTATGCTCTCCCCGCTTATGCCTCCTATTACAACATTGCCTCCGTCAAGAGCTTCAGGGCGCTCTGTTGACGTGCGGATTAGCACCCCCGGAAAGCCCAGCATGGCACTTTCTTCCGAGAGGGTTCCGCTGTCCGACAACACGCACATGGCCGAGGATTGCAACTTCACATAGTCGTGAAACCCAAAGGGCTCAAGGATTCTGATGAGTGGGTGAAACTCAAATCTGCGCTCCTTTATATACTTCTTAGAGCGCGGGTGCGCGGAGTAAACAACAGGTACATTATAAACGCCTGCCACATAATTTAGCCCGCTCATGAGGGATGTGAAGTTTTCCTCATGGTCAATGTTTTCCTCCCTGTGTGCGGAAACCAGGATATATTTCCCCGCCTCAAGCTCAAGCTGAGCCAAAATATCACTTTCTTCAATCAGAGCTCTCGACTGCTCAAGCACCTCCGCCATAGGCGAGCCTGTTACAAAAATAGTTTTGCCATCCACTCCTTCATCAAGCAGGTAGCGTCTTGAATTTTCTGTGTAGGGAAGGTTAATGTCTGAGATGTGATCCACGATTTTGCGGTTAATCATCTCAGGAACATTCCAGTCCCAGCAGCGGTTCCCCGCTTCCATGTGAAAAATCGGAATTTTTAGCCGCTTTGCGCATATGGCAGAAAGTGACGAGTTGGTGTCACCCAAAATAATCAGGGCATCCGGCTTTTCTTTGACAAGAACCTCATATGATTTTTCCATTATATTTCCGAGGGTTTCTCCCAGATGCCCCCCGGCACAGTCAAGGAAATAATCGGGTTTGCGCAAATTCAGGCCGTCAAAAAACACCTGATTGAGCGCATAATCCCAGTTCTGGCCGGTGTGTACCAGGATATGCTCAAAATACTTGTCAAAAGCCTTTATACAGGCGCTGAGCCTTATAATCTCCGGCCTCGTGCCTAGTATTGTAATAAGTTTTAATTTATTCAAACTTCCACCGCCTCAAATATTGTGTCCGGATTACCGGGGTCAAAAATTTCTCCTGCCCAAAATATAGTTATAACATCTATTTCACCTGTGTTTTGAATACTGTGCGTATAACCCGGTGGAATGTCCACAACCTGAATTTCACCGCCGGAAACACTATACCGAATTATCTCCGAGCTGCCTATTTTCCTAAGGCGTATTAGTGCCTCGCCTTGAACCACAACAAACTTTTCAACCTTAGTATCGTGCCAGTGGTTACCTCTTGTAATGCCCGGCTTTGTAGTGGATACGCTAATTTGGCCGAAGTGCGGCGATCTGATAAGTTCTGAGAAATGGCCGCGCCCGTCAGTTTTCATATCCGCCAAAACCGCAAGGTCATAAGGGTCTGCATATGAGATAAATGTGGCATACAGTTTTCTGTTTAGCGGCTCATTCATGTCGTGTTGCAGAGTAAAGGAGCTTCGCGACTTAGCAAAACTATTTATTTTCTCCGCCAGTTCTCCCAGCGTAATCTTATATGTTTGTGAAATTTTCAACAGAGAGCCTTCTTGCGAAGTTACTTTGCCTTCAAGGATTTTGTTAAACTCGCTTAAAAGGTCATCTATATACAGAAGTGTAAGCATAGTTTCAGTGTTATCAATCCGCAGCGCAATACCCCGCGCGGCATTGTGGCAGAAGGTAGCCACGACGCTGTTATAGTCCGGCCTGCACCACTTCCCAAACACTCCTGAAAGCCGGTATACATAGACCGGCGCGCCGGTGCGGCAGCCATACTCAAACACTATGTCCTCTGCGGCTTTTTTGCTCCTGCCGTATGGATTATCAAGTTCCGCCTGCACCGATGAGGGAAGTACAACAGGAATACACCTGTTCTCCCGCTCCAGCATTTCAACCAGGCTCTCCGTAAGAGCTGTATTTCCTGTCTGAAATTCGGATTCATTCTCCGGCCTGTTTACACCTGCCAGATGAAAAACAAGATCCGCCCTGCGCACCAGCTCCTGCAAATCCTCTTCCGTCTGTGGCAGGTCAAAACAAAGCAAATTATCCTCACCGCGCGAACAGAGGTTTGCCTTTAGATTTTTGCCTATAAACCCGCTTGCGCCTGTTATAAGTATGTTCACGCTAATGATCATTCCTCTCGGTAATTTTAAGGCACAAGGGGCTATGCTAATTCAGCCTTGATTTCAGGAAGTTTTAGAAGCAGCGCTTTAATGCCCTCCACATCCAGCCTCACCGTGTTTTCGGAGTTATACTCTTCTTCGGGTATGGTTTGTTTGCCCTCTTCGTAATACAAGCTGTAATCCATGCTGCGCACATCAGCGGGGATGCGGTAGTAGTTGCCCATGTCCTGAGCAACTGCCATCTCCTCGCGTGTAAGAAGGCTCTCATAGCGCTTCTCGCCGTGGCGGGTACCTATGACATCAACCGGCACATCTGCGTCAAAAAGCTCAACAAGAGCCTTCGCCAAATCCCCGATTGTGCCAGCAGGCGACTTCTGCACAAAAATATCGCCCGGCCTTGCATTGTTAAATGCGTATACCACCAAGTCCACAGAGTCTTCTAAGCTCATAAGAAATCGGGTCATCCCCGGGTCGGTCACTGTCAGGGGCTGGCCTTTTTTAATTTGCTCAATAAACAGCGGGATAACACTTCCGCGGGAACACATCACATTGCCGTACCGGGTGCCGCACATAACCGTGCCGCTGTTTCTGCTCTCCGCAATCATAATTTTCTCCATCATCGCCTTGGACATTCCCATGGCATTAATGGGATAAACCGCCTTGTCGGTGGAGAGGCAGATTACATTTTCCACTCCGCAGAGCGCCGCAGCCTTGAGCGTGTTGTAAGTCCCTTCAACATTTGTCCGCACGGCTTCCATGGGAAAAAATTCACATGAGGGCACCTGTTTTAGAGCTGCTGCGCTAAACACATAGTCAACCCCCTGCATGGCACCCATTATTGATTCACTTGAGCGGACATCCCCGACATAAAACCGCAATTTTGAATTTTTATAGAGGCGGCGCATGTCGTCCTGCTTTTTCTCATCTCTTGAAAAAATACGGATTTCCGCCACATCCTCTTTCATGAGGCGGTGCAAAACAGCATTTCCAAAGCTGCCTGTCCCACCTGTTATAAGAACCGTTTTGTCTTTTAGCATATCGCTCTCCCGTCAGATAGTGTGGACACGAGTCCAAAACGCCTGCCTTCCGGCGCACCCGGCTTACAATTTTTCTGCAATTTTCGCCGCCCAGTACGAGGCAGAATAGTTTTGCTCCAAGTAGGCCCTGCTCCGCCTGCCCATCTCCTCAAAGGCAGCGTCGTCCATAGAGAGTATCTCATCGACAGCCTGTGAGAAGTACTTGGCATTGCCGCTCATGCACCAGTAGCCGAACTCGCCGCTTATTACTGTAAAGCCCACATCGGAGTGCGCATCGGTACATGCCAGCACAGGCAGCCCTTGCTGCATGTACGATAGAAGCCTAGACGGAAAGTTCGGTATTGTGAAGCGGTGGTCGAGAAAAATCAGCCCGACATCACAGGCGCAAAGCAGCTCGTCATACTCCTTCTTAGGCAGCGCCTGGATAAACATTACATTAGTTGGGGCCTCTTCCTCAATGTACTCTGTAATAAGCTCCGCATCAGTACCTTCCCCGCAGATGAGAAAATACCTGTCATCCTTGTTCTGGTTGAGTTTCAGGCACTGGGTTATAAATGCCACACTCTGAGGCTTGCCCAAGTTACCGCCGTAAACAAAGACCTTCTTTTCGCGCGGGATGCCATACTGGTCACGTATTTCATCGCATTTCGCCGCATTCTCCTGCGGCCTAATGCTTATGCTGTTCGGGCAGATATGAACCTTTGAAGGGTCAAGCTGCCTGTTGTGCTTAACTAAATAATCCACATTCGCCTTGGACATACAGCCGATGAAATCGGACATTTCATAAAGCCTTGTCTCTTTTTTTCTAAAATACCTGTATAAATATGTCTTTTTTGCCAGCATTCCCAAGTCCACCGCATTTTGCGGAAAAATATCCTTGAGCAGCAAGTAGCTTTCCGCCCCGTCGCGGTGCCTTATGTAGCTTATTAATTTCCCCAAAGTTATGGGGGGCGTGGAGTACATTACCGTATCAAATTTGATGTCTGCAAAATACTTTTTGACAGCCTTGAGATATTGCCGTTCCAGGCGCACCGTGGAAATCCCCTTTTCCAGCTTGCCTGTTTTTTGGATATTTCCGACGCGCACCTTGAGAATGCCGCCGGTCCGGCTCGGCAGAAACACTGTCTGCTTATTTTGCCTGCGCTCATATGGGGAAACAACATAAACCCTGTGCCCAAGCAGGGTAATTTCACGCAGCAAGTCCTGGTAGATACCTGACTCGTCAAGGCTATTTATGTCAACAAGTGTTGCAAAGAGTATATTTTTCATTTCATAGGTTCCTGTTATAAATTATCTTGAGGCCTTATTTAGATAGTGTGGCACGAATCCAAATCATCCATCTTTTGGCGGATTTTTTGCCACGCTGCGGTTAAAGCTCAGTTTTAATAATCGCTTTGTCCTTTATTTCATAAATGACATCACACTTATCAAGGGTATTAAGTCTGTGAGCAATTATAATCATAGTTTTAGTCTGGCCGATAGCCGTGATGGCTTCGGAAATAATTCTCTCGCTCTCGTTGTCGAGGGAAGATGTCGCTTCGTCGAAAATTAATATCTCGGGATTGTTATAAATTGCCCTGGCAATTCCGAGGCGCTGCCGCTGCCCGCCTGAAAGCCTTGTGCCGCTCTCTCCCACATTAGTGTTTAGCTTCTCGCTGAGGGATTTAGTAAACTCTTTTAGATTCGCTATCTCCAGTGCTTCCCAGACCCTGCCCTCGTCAACCTTGCTAGGGTCAATACCAAATGCAACATTGGCTGCAATAGTATCATCAATTATAAAAATATCTTGAGGAACATAGCCTATGCTGCGGCGGAAACTACCGATGCTGTCCCGGATGTTCCGCCCATCGACAAGAATCTCCCCTGACTCAGGCTCCAGCAATCCCAGCAGCAAGTCAACCAGCGTAGTCTTTCCCACACCTGAACTCCCAACAATCCCTATCGCCTGACCCTTTTTCACGGTCAGGCGAGCGTTTTTGAAAATCACTGTGTCCGCATTTGGATATTTATACGTCAGTTCCTTAATCTCAATGCCATCTTGCATGACAATCCTTCCTGCCGAAGTTTCTGCTGAGGCTGCCACGTTCTGAGCTTCCTTGAGGTCGTCATATATCTGGTTAAAATGCGTAAGGGAGAAGCGTATTGCTGTCATGAAGCCGATGCTCCTGTTCAGGGATGGCATTATGCGGATTGCCGCCATGCCGAAAAGGGCTATCATAGGCAATGACGCATTCATATCAGGGCTGCGCAGGACATTTATTACCACGAGAATAACAAGGCCCGAGATGGCGACTGTTTCTATCAAAAGCCTGGGAGATGAGAAGGCCATGTTGTGAAAGGCTGCCGTCTTGGCAAACCCCGCGCCAAGTTTCCCGTAGCGCTCCAGAAAATCTTTTTCCGCTTTTAGGATTTTCACTTCCTTCACGCTGCCCAGGCCCTCATTTACTGTTTTGACCATTCCTGCACCGTAGGCATTTTGCTTCTGCGCAGCTTCATCAAGCCTGCCTTTGAGTATGAAGTAGTATGCCGCACCTACGCCCCCCAGCACAATCCCAAGCGCCAGAGTAGACATTGGATCCACAATCATAAGCAGCACTATTATGGACACCACAACCATGACTTCCGTGAGAAGTTGCAGGCCGAACATAAGTACATTCTGGATGACCCGTTCAACCAGCACATTTACATTGCGCTGCAATTCGGCCGTGTTTTTGCCGAAGAAAAATTCATACGGCTTGTAAATGTAGGAGCTAAATAGAGCCTTGGACAGTTCAATTTGCCGGTTAAGGGCAAATCTGTTTTGTACATACAGCAGAAAGAACATATAAAGGCTCTTCAGGACAAATATTAAAACAAGCACTATACACATAAGAACTATGAATCTTCTGTAGTCCCCAACCCAAGGGATTTGCGTAAAGCTGTACAAAACCGGAATTGACTCAATGGCCTCCCGGTCGAGCAAAATAGTGGTAAATGGCAAAACAACCCCTATTCCCACGGTCTCCGCAATGCCGCCCAAGACAATCAGCCCGAGCATTATAACTGAATTTATTTTCTGCCGCCTGTTAAACAGCCCAAAGAGCTTTCTAAAACCGGATACTACTCCCACCTAGCTACCTCAAATCTTCAGATGCCGCCTCACGCATACGGCTGTTTGTCAGCATACCGGCAAACACCCACAAGGCCATGCTCACAATAGGCAGGCTGATGTTGAAAAATGCCTGTACGCCGTACCCTACAAATGCAGCCATGACTGCCATTAACAAAGGGTTATGGAAGGCCTTGCGCACCGAGGTCACAAACACCCCTCCCAGAAAAACTAAATATGCCAAAAGCCCCAAAATGCCGTGAGTTACAAGAATCTGCACATATTCATTGTGTGCCGTGTCAAAGCGCACATACATAAAGCCTTGGGCATCTTCAGGAAATGCAAACTCGAAGGTGTCAGGGCCGCTGCCAATTATAGGATTGTCCGGAACCACCCTCAGCGCATTTTGCCAGATGTGAACCCTCGCCGAACCCATTTCAGGCCTTATGTTGCCGTGAAGCACCTCACGGGCCTCATAGAGAATCCTCCCTGCAAAGCCATCTCCCCGCTCTGCGGCATCCCTGCCCAGAAACTCGACCCCTATAAGCCCGGCTGCCAGAAACGCTGCAACAAGTATAACCCCAAGCCTCCACTTAACAGGAGCCTGCGGGTCTTTTTCCGGGCTAAACTTCATAAGCAGCAGCCCAGCTACTAGAAGCACTGCAAACACCGCCACAAAGGGCAGCAGGCTTCCCACAGTGGCCGCTTGTATCTCGCAGTACTCAAAAAATCTGCTGATTTCGCCGGCCCTTAATATATTCGCGTCAAATAGAAGCCTTTGAAGGGTAAACACAGCAGCCCAGGATGAGAGCAAAACCAGTGCCCTGCCGAAGTATTTTCTTGTTTCAATTATAAATGGAATTGCCAAAAACACTGTAACTGCTACGCCGACGATTCCTGAATCCGAGTTTGAGATATCTAGCAGCCAGAAATTCAGCGCACTTGCCGCAAGCCACAGCGGTTGCCATTTTGATTTAAGCCTTATAAATAAGAAGCCGCACAGTAAAATTGCAAAACTTGCAAACGTGGAAACAATATTTACATTGCCGATTGTGGTGCGGAAGAAAATCTCAAAGAAGTTCTCTACGCGGAATTCTGCAATATGGTTTGGCCACAGCCTAAAGAAATCCATACCAAAAAACTGAAAAACACCAACTAGGGCAACAAGTGAGGCCGCCACGCCAAAGACCATAAAGTCCTTAATGTTCGGCTTGTACCAGCGGGAAACTATGAAGAAGACACAAACATACAAAAGCTGCGTGATAGCCCCGTCGTATCTCCCCTCCGGCTCCTGTATGCCTATCCACACATTCATGGGCGGACGCTGCCCGGCCAAATCCACAGCGCCCCTAAACGGAGAAGCGAGCGCCGAAATTATTGTTACAATGGCAAAGATCAAAACGGCATAGTCGATAAAGTTAAGCCCGCCTCGCGGCCCCAGCACCGGCTTTCTTGTGAGCCTGTACACCCAGATGGCAATTACGCAAAGCAGAGCTACTACCATGGTAAACACGAAGAAGCTCCACTTGTGATATGTAAGCTCAATATACCTATCAGGGCTTAAATAAAGAGGCTGTATGCAAAGCAGCACAATGACTAGAAACCTTGCAGCCCTGCCTTGCCATACATCAGTTTTGTCATACATAGCAGCCTTCTTGCGCTCGGGAAAGGATACTCCTGTTGCTTTCGGCATTAAAATGAACATTCCTTTCGGTAATCTTGGGCGCACTGGGCGCAAAATAACCATAAAGATACCATGAGATTTTAATGGTTATTTCGGAAACATTGTACTAGTTATTCTAAAGCAAACATGTATATAAGTCAACAATTTGAGCCGGCTTAATTCATGTGCAAACTTGACTTTTTTAGCCATTTCAAATAGTATATTCAAAAAGATATTGATTGGAGATTACTTAGGTGTCGAAGTCTGTAAAGAATGCTTCTAATTTCATAGAGCGCAAACAGGGTGCAATGTACGCCAAGATTGACACTTGGCAGAACCGGGCAGCCCGCCTGCTCTTTATTCTCATGTGTATCGGCGTGCCCATGTTTTTAGCTCCTTCCAGATATATTGAGCTTCCAATGCACAAGTGGAACTTCTTCATGTTCAGCATAGCTGTGGTGGTACTATGTGCCATAGGCATATGGGCATATAGGCTCACCCGCAAGCCCAGGCTAGGGCTCCAGGACTCCTTTAATATTGCCGACTGGGCTATTTTAGCTTTTGCCTTAGTAACTATTATAACTACTATCGTTTCTCCTTTTACTGGAGTTGTGGACCCGTTCGGCTTCATCCCACGTCCCCCGCTGAATGTATGGATAGGCATACAGGAGCCTGACGGCAGGTATGACGGCGCTCTCACCCAGCTCTCATATGTAGCAATTTTCTTCATAATCTCACGCTGGTACAAGCCCCGCGCAAAGGATTTCATGTGGCTCGGCGCCGGCAGCATCTTCATCTCCCTTATTGGCATATTTCAGTTTTTCGGCATGGACTTCTTCACCCTCTGGCCCACTCATCTCCCGCAATACCGAATGGATAATCTCTTTAATATACACCTTCGCACCACCCTAGGCAACACCAACACAGTGTCCGTGTTCACAACTCTCGTTGTGCTCATTACAGGCTTTTTGTTTGTCAGAAAAAAATCAAAATACCAGCCTTTATGGCTCGCCTCCAGCGCCATAACATTTTGGATGTTCGTCATTGCGGGTGCCGATTCAGGCATGATTGGAATGATTGCCGCAATGTTAGTGGCTATCCCATTTGTTATCCAAACCGCAAAAATGCTCGGGCGCACCCTTATTTTGGCCTCTAGCTGGGCCGCCGCTTACACAATTCAAGTGTTTCTCTTTGAAACCGTTACAATTCAAACTAGGCAGGCTTCCACACTTCTGCCCTTCGCCGCTGGCGTCATAGTGCTGCTCGCAGCAGGACTTATATTAAACCTAAAGGGCAAGGAGCCCGACCTTGACGCACCGCCCAAGTGGAAGCTGGGAGTCATACTCATTGTGCTGGCTATCGCAGCAGGCCTTGCGGGAGTCGAGCTTCTCGGCAGGCCCGGCGCCGACGGCATAGGCGGCGGAGTGCTGTATGAAGCCCGGGAAATTCTGCACGGGCGTATCCGCGACGAGTTCGGCACAAACCGTATCTACATCTGGCGCCATGCCCTGAGCATCATTCCAAACAACCCCATAATAGGCACAGGCCCTGACACATTCCACCTTGCATTCCCGCTTGAAGCACAGGGGTATTTGGGGGAGAGCTATTTCAACGCCCATAATGAGTACATTCAATATCTAGTAACCCACGGCATCTTGGGTCTTGTGGCATACCTTTTATTTGTGGGAGCAGTTATTGTAAAATCCGTGCGCAAGGCTTTTAGTGACCCAATTATCACAGCTGTATTCATAGCTTTCATCGGCTATCTCGCCCAGGCGTTTTTCAACATTAGCCACCCTATCGCCAGCCAAATTCTCTGGGTGCTCGCAGGTATCCTTCTGAGCAGAAGGCTAAATGAGGACGGGCGGTTTGAAGAGTAGGGGCAAACTTCTTAAAAGGCTGCATGGCAGCAAATAGATAAGTGTTGTAGGAGGAGGGTAAATTCCATAATGAAAAAATACGGGAATATTTTCCTCTCAACAGCGAAGGCAGTACTTTTGCTCATCTTGCTGGCAGTTTTTTTCATAGGGCAGTATATCTTTTATTTCGACACCATTTATTATTTTTGGGGGAACTTCATCGTCCTTCTGATTTACTCTGCCTTTATATATTTCACCAGCAGGGTTTATCACGGCTTTAGCTTCGGCAGCTCAGACTTATCAGATATCATCTTATCGTGGGTTTTCTGCCTTGCCCTGGCAAACATACTCCAGTATCTCATGCTGGGGCTGATTCAGGAAGCCCTGCTGCCTGTAACGGGTTTTCTTATGATTTTCGTTGCGCAAATTGTCCTAATTATCCCTCTCACAATTCTAACCGACAAGATGTATTATAAGCTCAACCCAGCGCAAGATGCGGTAATAATTTACGCCAAAGAGGAAAAAGCCAAGCAGTATCAGGCACTCCTTATAAAGCACCGCAAGCACCACAAGGTCAGCCGTACCGCCTCGCAAACAGAGCCTCTTGAAACTCTGATTAGGCATATCGAAAATTCTGAAGCTGTGTTCTTCTTAGATGTTGAGGAAAAAATCAGGGAGCAGCTCCTTGAGTACTGCTTCAAAAATAACAAGCGCACATATATACTCCCCACATTTACGGGAGTCCTCATTAACACCGCCGGCATTTCGTGGATTTCCAACACCCCTATGTTTCTGCCGAAAAGCCCGGAACCCGATATGGCGGTAAAGTTTATTAAGCGCACAATGGACATCGCCATCTCACTTATTGCAATCGTTTTAACAAGCTGGCTCATGGCTCTCACCTGGCTTATCACGCGCCTATACGACAAATCCCCCGCCATATATAAGCAAGTCCGCCTTACTAAGGACGGCAAGCTCTTCACAATCTATAAATTCCGCAGCATGCGCCCTGACGCAGAGGACGATGGAGTGCCGCGGCTAACCTCTCAAGACGACAACAGAATAACCCCATTCGGCAGGTTTATCCGCAAAACCAGGCTTGATGAGCTTCCGCAGTTTTTCAACGTGCTTACGGGTTCCATGTCCGTGGTAGGCCCCCGCCCTGAGCGTCCTGAAATTGCTGCTCAGTACGAAGAAATCTACCCCAATTTCGTTTTTCGGACAAAGGTAAAAGCCGGCATAACCGGCTTTGCACAAATCTACGGACAGTATAACACCGCCCCTGAGGACAAACTCTTCCTCGATATTATGTACATTGAAAACCTTTCCATCTGGCAGGATGTAAAGCTGCTGCTTCAAACATTCAAGGTGGTGTTTAAGTCCTCCAGCACCGAGGGCGTCGAGGGAAATTCCACCACTGCGCTCAAGTAGCCGCCTTTGAGCGTGCAAACTTGTTGTACACTACCTCAAGAGCTTTTCCCGGAAGCAGCCGCACAGGCACCCGAACTATTAAGTTTTTCACAAAACGGCACTTGCCAATAAGCCCCAAATGCAGTAGCTGCTTCTGCATCCGCAGCTCCGCACGGGCATAGGAGATGCCCCTGCGCCGCCCATACATGCCGCTGCCGGTGCGCGCACTAACCAGCACGTCCGGGTGATTTGCACATCTGGCTCCTAGCGCAATCATCCGCACCCACAAGTCATAATCTTCAAACATGGGAAAATAGTCATAATTGCCGGCCTCCAGCGCAACAGGGCGTTTGAGCATTACAGTCATGGAATTAAACGGATTGCGCCCCTTTGAAAACTCGGTTATAGCCTCATGATTCAAAGGCACTTCCCTCACAGCTTCTGTTTGTCCTAAATCATCCCTAAACTCTGCAATCTGCCCCCCAATCAGGCTCAGCGCCGGATCGCGGGAGATCATCTCAAGCTGCTTTTCAAACCTATCCTCCATACAGATATCGTCGCTGTCCATGATTGCCACCCACTCATTTCTTGCGGCCTTGAGACCTTTTCCACGGGCAGGGCCTTGGGTAATGTTTTGAGGCAGGGTTATAATCTGAACATCAAGTGGCGCGCGGAGTTCACTGAGCACCAGTTCAAGTTCACTGCTTAGCGGCCCATCTTTGACAATTATAAGTTCATCAGGCAATACGGTCTGACTCACAATGCTTTGAAGGCATTTGTGCAGAAAGGCCGGATTTTCTTTTATATATACACTCATCACTACTGAAAATTTCATAAAGCACCACCATGTTGAGAGTATATCACCACGGCGGCATTGTCAAGAAGATTACTTAAATCTGCCGCCGGACACGTGCGGGCACTCTGGTGGAAAGTGAAACGGCCGCGCTCATAGCCCTTTACAAAAATGCTCAAATACTATATTATACTGGTGGCTGTTTTAGTAAAAAAACGCTGTGTGCAGTGGAGCTAAGGCGCACCGCTCCCGGCTTTAGGCAAGTTCAGTTTTCCTACTAAGCCACAATATTTGATTACGTCTATAACTGGAGATCTCTATGGTTTTAACAAAAAAACGCTTAGCTATTTTGTCTGTATTCCTAGCTGCAATATATTTTGTTCTTTTCATGACTTTTTCTGAGCAGCTTGGCGGCAATAGAGGCGACGGCCCTATTTTACATGCATCCAAATCAGCTTTTCTTTCACTTAGTGCCGCAATGGCAACATGCGTAGTGATTATGCTGTTTTTGAAAAAAGAGTTTATACGGTGGCAAATATTTTCATTTAACCGTTTTAAGTACCTGCTTATGATGAGGGTAAAAAGGGACTTCATCGCCCGGTACCGCAAGAGCGTGTTAGGTGTTCTCTGGTCACTTCTAAACCCGCTGCTCACGATGCTTATTATGACACTTATTTTCTCTACAATATTTGCTCATGCCATACCGAATTTCCCCGTCTATTTGTTTAGCGGCCTGGTCATTTTTAATTTTTTTAGTGAATCTACATCTCAGTCCATGGGTTCTATAATCGGCAGTGAAGGGATAATCAGAAGGATTTATATACCCAAGTACATATTTCCGCTAACAAGGGTTATCTCATCGCTTATTAACATGGCCTTTGCCATTCTTGCAATGTTCATCGTCGTAGTTGCAACGGGTGCTCCGTTTCACTGGACAATGCTGCTAATCCCAATACCGATTTTTTTCACGTTTGTATTCGCGCTTGGAGTTTCGCTCATGCTTTCAGCTTTAGCTGTCTACTTCCGGGATCTCACTTATCTGTGGGGTGTAATACTGACCTTGCTGCAATTTATGTCTGCGCTGTTTTGGCCGATAGAAATTCTCCCCCCCGGCATAAGGCCTTTTATTGGGCTAAACCCGATTTTTCAGTTCATTTCATATATGCGCAGTTTGGTACTCGATGGTGTAGTGCCGGATTTATGGACAAACCTGGTTTGTGCGAGCCTAGCCCTTGTTTCCTTATGTGTAGGCACATACGTGTTTATGACTAAGCAGGAACGGTTTATCCTTTACATGTAATAAGAGGTATTAATGTGGACGACATAATGATTTCTGTTCAAAATGTTTCTATGAGATTCAATCTTACTAAAGATAAGATTCTGGGTCTTAAGGAATATGTTGTTAAAGCCGTCAAAAAGCAGCTTTTTTATGAAGAGTTTTGGGCTCTTAGGGACATTAGCTTCACAGTCAAAAGAGGTGAAGTGTTCGGTGTCATGGGCTTAAACGGAGCAGGCAAGTCAACTTTGCTTAAAATTATCGCCGGCGTATATAAGCCCACAACCGGCTGCGTTACAATTAACGGCGAATTAGCACCTCTGCTTGAGCTGGGTGCCGGTTTCGATATGGAATTTTCGGCAAGAGATAATATATATATGAACGGCGCTATGTTTGGGCACCCCCCCAAATACATGGAAGCAAAGTACAACGAAATAATGGATTTTGCAGAGCTCTGGGAGTTTGAAGATGTCGCCTTAAAAAACTTCTCCTCCGGCATGTCCGCGAGGCTGGGGTTTGCTGTCGCCACCAGTGTAAATCCCGAAATTTTGATTGTTGATGAAGTGCTGGGTGTCGGGGATTATAAGTTTCAGGCAAAGTGTAAGGAGAGAATTGAGGGAATGATCGCAAATGGAACAACAGTCTTGATGGTGTCACACAGCATTGATGCCGTAAAGAACATGTGCTCCCGTGCGATTTTGCTCGAAAAGGGACAGGTTCTCTGTATCGGAAGTGTCGATGAGGTCAGTGAAGTGTATGGGGATAACTAAACCATGGAAAAACTCTTATCAGTAGCAATTCCCTGTTATAATGCGGCGTGGTGCTTAGATAAATGTCTGGCATCGTACTTAGCTTCGCCCATATCGGAGCAGCTTGAGCTTATCTTAATTAACGATGGCTCAACTGATGAAACCCTTGAAATAATGCAGCGCTACCAAGCCGAGCACCCCGGCATAATCCGCATAATCGACAAAGAAAACGGAGGTCACGGTTCCGGGATAAATGCCGCAATTGAAATCGCTACCGGCAAGTTCTTCAACGCCTGCGACTCCGATGACTGGGCCATTAACCTCCATGAATTTCTGGAAATATTAAAAACAACCGATGCGGACGCTATAATCACACATTTTCATACCATTGACATGCTTAGCGGCGAGCAGAGGGAATACAAAACCCTTGATATCCCCCTTGGAAAAGTATATACGCTGGATGAATTTACGTCTTATCCTGGTGACATTTATCCCTGCACAGTATTTCACGGCCTTACCTATAGGACAAGTGTTTACAGAGAGAGCGGGGCAAAACTGAGTGAAGGGATTTTCTATGAGGATCAGGAATTTGCTACCTTTCCTTTCTCTAAGGTAAAAACCGTCCTGCCGCTGGACTTGTTTTTTAATCAGTATCTCATAGGCAACGTAAACCAAAGCATGGCTGACCACAATCATGTCAAGAGGCTTAGCCATGTCGAGCAGGTGGTGCGGGGAATTTTCCACTATTACCACAATAACCCCGGTATTTCCGAGGGGGCAAGGCGGTACATAGCCCGCAAAGCGACAGATTTGCTTTTTAATTACTATGTCGTGGCTTTGCTAAAGAACCCCGAGAAGAAGAAGGGGCGCGAAGATGCTGCGAGATTTCGGGAAGAAATGATGGCTGTTGAGCCGCGTTTAGTAGAGCTGGTTGACAGTAAGTACAGGCTTACAGTGCTGATGAGCAGGCTCAGGGTCAGCGGAAAAACCCTTGAAAAAATGAAGCAACCTAAGCTGTATTACATCTATAGGAAACTGCTAAAGAGAAATTGAGGTTAAGGCCTTGGAGAAAGAAGCGAGTGCAAACCCTAAGTTAATTACAGTGCTGACGCTTTCCTACAACAGCCCTGATTTATTTTCTGCCATTGACTCCGTTCTTGGGCAGGATTATGAGCGCATCCAGTATGTCCTTGTGGACGATTCTTCCGAGGATTTTTCAAAGGCTGCGGTACACTCATATATTCAGGCCCACCAAAGCCGAAACATTGAAGAGTGTATCATAGTTCAAAACCCCGAAAACTTTGGAACGGTGCGCTCAGCAAACATAGGGCTCAGCCATGCAAGAGGTGAATATATTTTCTTTCTCGCAGGCGATGATGTTTTCGCAAGCCAGCTGGTAATTAGCAGTTGGGTGGCGGCATTTGAGGAAAGCGGCGCACTGGTGATGACCGCATACCGCAACGACTATGACAATACGCTAACCCACTATTTAGGCCGGATGCCTATGCCAAAACAGGTGCATAAAATACGCACCCTTCCACCTGCCGAGCTTTTTGAGTGCATCGCTGAGGTTAATTTTATTTTAGGCTGCTGCATGGCATATTCCCGCAGCTGTTTTGATGAACATGGGATTTTCGATGAACGCTACCGGCTTATAGAGGATCACTCAATGATTCTGCGTCTGCTTAGGCAAGATGTCCCCATTACATTCTTCGATTATGTAACTGTAAACTATAGAATCGGCGGGAGCAGTTCCGGCATCAATTACAATGAAGTCTATGAGCGCGATGTGGATTTAATATTTGAGCATGAAATTTCACCCTATGTCCAAAACAAAAGGCGGGCAACAAAAGCGTACAAGAAATGGAAATCTAAGCAACAACTGGCAAAAGAAACCGGGATACGCCTCCGGAATGCCCAGGGGCGGCCCATCCTTTCCCTCTTTCTAAAATTGTGGTATTACGCACACCACCCCATTGACTCGCTCCGCGGCCTGCTGGCAAACCCTGTAAAAATAAAGAAACTACTTAGGAATACATAGAAATGGACTCATCTACGATGGATATTAACAAGCATAGTTTCCCCAAGCATATTAATGAAACCGGCAAGCTGGTTTTCTTGGAGGCCACCAGGGATATCCCTTTTGAAATTAAGCGTGTATATTATTTATATTCTATAGATGAGGGCAAAAGCCGCGGCTTTCATGCCCACAAAAATCTAAAGCAGGTCTACATTTGCATCCACGGCAAATGCGAGGTTCTGCTTGATGATGGCAAGGAAAAAACAGTGGTGATACTGGATGACCCGTCGGAAGGCCTGTACATCGGAAATGTAATTTGGCGGGAGATATATAATTTTTCGAGCGACGCTGTACTGCTAGTTTTGGCCTCTGACTATTTTGATGAACAGGATTATATCCGCAGCTATGGCGATTTTATTAAATATCTTGAGGAGACAAAATAATGAAAATCCCCTATTTGGATCTGCTCCCAATGCACAACGAAGTTTGCCAGGAGATTCACGCGGCCTTTGACAATGTACTGGGGCGCAGCGATTTCATCAAAGGCGATGAACTCCAGCAATTTGAAAAAGAATATGCCGAGTTCTGCGGCGCAAAATTTGCCATAGGCTGCGGAAACGGCCTCGATGCACTTTATTTAATATTGAAGGCGATGGACATAGGCGCGGGCGATGAGGTAATTGTGCCTTCAAACACATTCATCGCCTCAGCACTCGCCGTTTCATATGTAGGGGCTACACCGGTTTTAGTTGAGCCCGTGGGCGGCAGCTTCAACATTGACCCTGCTCTAATTGAGGAGAAAATCACAACCAGAACCAAGGCAATAATGCCGGTGCACCTATACGGCCGCCCTGCCGACATGGACCCCATACTTGAAATTGCGAAGAAACACAACTTAAAAGTCATAGAAGATGCAGCCCAAGCCCAAGGAGCAACATACAAAGGCCGCAAAGCCGGCTCAATCGGCCACGCAGCAGGCTTTAGCTTCTATCCAGGAAAGAACTTAGGGGCACTAGGCGATGCAGGAATAGTAACAACAAATGATGCGGAGCTCGCGGAGAAAATCGCAATGCTTGGCAACTACGGCTCAAAGCAGAAATATGTCCATGAACTCCAAGGCACAAACTCGCGTCTTGACGAGCTTCAAGCCGCACTCCTGCGGGTCAAGCTCAGGCACCTCGTGCGCTGGAATAATGAAAGAGTGCTCATAGCGGAGCGCCTTCTAAACGAGATAAAGAACCCACACATTTTACTGCCCATGCCAAATGACAGCTCATACCAGAGCGTCTGGCACATATTCGCAGTTATGAGCGGGCAGCGGGATGAGCTTGCTAAGTATCTCGGAGATAGTGGCATAGGCACAAACTGCCACTATCCCATTCCAATGCATCTGCAAAAAGCCTATGCAGGCTTAAATCTGCCAAAAGGCTCATACCCGAAGGCCGAAGAGATATCTGAGTGTCAGTTGAGCATTCCCCTTTATTACGGAATGACAGATGAGATGGTTGGGCATGTGGTGGACAAGCTCAATGGGTTTGGTGATTAGGACATAAAGCATCCACCGAACATGGGCAAGTGCTGACCGGCTGGCACCGGCACCATTGCATTATTGCTGCGACATGTGATATTATGTCATGGTGCTAACTGCATTCCGGCACAATTCCATACAAAATGCGAGGGATTATAAATGAGTTATACAAAAGGAGTGAATGCCGTCATTAATGACGGTTGCCATATCGGCAATGATGTTGTAATCGAAGATGATGTCTATATTGACCATAACGTAATAATACGTGATGGCGTAACCGTCAGAAAGGGTAGCTATATCGGCTCTAATTCAATCCTGGGAGAGCGCCAGTACGACTGGCACAAAGATAAGTCTTCCAAACCTCACCCCCTTGTCATAGGCGAGAACTCACTGATAAGAAGCGGTGCAACAATCTATGGCGGCAGCACCTTCGGTGCAAACTTCCAGACGGGCCACAATGTTACAATCCGCGAAAAGACAACAATTGGTGAAAATTGCAGCGTTGGAACTCTTTCAGATATTCAAGGCGACTGCACAATCGGCAATTATGTAAGACTTCACAGCAATGTCCACATCGGGATGAAAACAACCATTAAGGACTATGTCTGGATATTCCCCTATGTAATTATGACAAATGACCCGACCCCGCCATCTGATATTTTGCTTGGTGTTACAGTTGAGCCATTTGCAATAATTGCCACAGGCAGCATTATCCTGCCTGGTGTGCACATAGCGTCCGATTCACTCGTAGCCGCAGGGGCAATCGTCACTAAGGATGTACAGCAATACTCGATTGTAGGGGGAAATCCCGCAAAGGCCATTTCCACAATTGACAAAATCAAGCACAAAGAAACCGGCGAAAACATCTATCCATGGAGATATTCATTTGAGCGCGGAATGCCGTGGCAAGGCCTCGGCTATGAGAAATGGGTCACACTTACAGGAGCATCTCCTGAATCTTTATAGATTATTTTAGAAAGGTAGGCATAGCATGAAAGGCATTATATTAGCTGGCGGCTCGGGGACAAGACTGTACCCCCTAACTAAATCCATATCAAAGCAAATACTTCCCATATATGATAAGCCCATGATATATTACCCATTATCAACATTGATGCTGGCAGGAATAAGCGAGATTCTAATAATATCCACGGAGCGGGATCTGCCATTTTACAAGGAGCTGTTCGGAGATGGCAAAGCGTATGGCTTAACGCTCTCTTACGCTGTCCAGGCTCAGCCTAATGGCATTGCCGAAGCATTCATCATTGGCGCCGATTTTATTGGAAGCGACTCCGTCTGCCTCATTCTCGGCGACAATATTTTTTATGCGCAGGGGCTCTCCCATCTTCTAGGGCGGGCCAAAGACGTCAAAGATGGTGCTGTAGTTTTTGGCTACCACGTACCAAACCCGTCCGAATTCGGAGTCGTGGAGTTTGATAAGGACTGGACCGTGCTCTCCATTGAAGAAAAACCAGCAAGCCCCAAATCAAACTATGCGGTCCCGGGTCTGTATTTTTACGATAACAGTGTAGTCGAAATCGCCAAAACAATTAAGCCCTCAGCCCGCGGCGAGAAGGAGATTACCGCCGTAAACAATGAATACCTTAAAATGGGCAAGCTCCGCGTCGAACTATTCGGCCGCGGCACCGCATGGCTTGACACAGGTACACAGGACGGCCTGCTGGAGGCTTCAAATTTCGTTTCAATAGTCCAGCGCAGGCAGGGCTTCTACATCTCCTGCATTGAAGAAATCGCATACCGCAGAGGATATATTAACAAAGAGCAACTCATCGCCTTGGCTCAGCCTATGATAAAAACTGAATACGGTCAGTACCTTATGCAGATTTCAAAGGAGGATATCTAATGAACACAGTGCTGGTTACCGGAGGCGCCGGGTTTATCGGCGCAAATTTCGTGTACTACCTTCTAGATAAGTATCCAAACATTAAACTCGTCAATTTAGATGTGCTCACATATGCAGGCAATCTAAACACACTCGCCTCCATAAAAGATGACCCTAGATACACATTTGCCAAAGGTGACATTTGCGACCGTGAATTAGTGGGCAGACTGTTTGAGAAATATGATTTCGACACAGTTGTCAACTTCGCTGCCGAGAGCCATGTTGACCGCAGCATCACAGAGCCTGAGATTTTCTTAACCACTAATATAATCGGCACACAGGTTTTGCTGGATGCAGCAAAGAGAGCTTGGAACAAAGAACCGGATAACAAGCATTGCCGCGAATACAACGAAGGGATGAAATTCCTCCAAGTTTCCACTGATGAAGTGTATGGAACTCTCGGCCCAACAGGTCTGTTTACAGAAGAAACCCCCCTAGCTCCAAATAGCCCATACTCAGCTTCAAAAACCAGCGCCGATTTACTAGTCAGGGCATATCACGAAACATATGGATTCCCCATGAATATAACCCGCTGCTCTAACAATTATGGGCCGTACCAGTTCCCTGAAAAGCTCATCCCACTGATGATTAACAATTGCCAAAACGGCAAGAAGCTGCCTGTATACGGCGACGGCCTGCAAATCCGTGACTGGCTTCATGTTGAAGACCACTGCGCCGCAATCGACACAGTGATAAACAAGGGCGTGTCCGGCGAAGTTTATAACATCGGAGGAAATAACGAAAAAGCTAACATTGAGATAGTAAAACTCCTCATCAACGCCCTCGGCAAAGATGAGAACCTCATTGAGTATGTGCAAGACCGCCCGGGTCACGACAGGCGCTATGCCATTGATAACACCAAGATAACCACAAAGCTGGGCTGGTCCCCTGCCCACACCTTTGAATCTGGCATGGCTGAGACCATCAAGTGGTACTTGGAGAATCAGTCTTGGGTCAGCCAGGTCACATCGGGCGAGTACTTAAACTACTATGATAAAATGTATTCTTAGAGTGGAGAAGTAAATGAGCGAATCTGCCTCTCTGGCCCCGCTTGTCAGCATCATAGCTATATCATATAAAAACTTTGAACATATGTATAACTGCCTTGATTCTATATTGTCGCAATCATACGGCAATATAGAGCTCGTTGTCAGCAATGATGGCTCAGATGATTTCGATGAAGGTGCTATTAGCTCATACATTGAAAGCAAACGCACACACAATATAAAAAACGTAATCATAAACAAAAATGAGCAAAACCTTGGCACTGTAAAGCACTGCAATGTAGCTCTCGGGCTATCCGGCGGCGACTATATAATGTTTATAGCATGTGATGATATGTATAACAATGCTGATGCCGTCAAAGACATGGCAAACGGATTTAACACAGTCCCCCCAGATGTTATGGCTATAGCCGGCCAGACCGGAATGTATAACCACGACATGACCAAGTGTTTAGAACTATTTGTCAGCGAAGAAACCCAGAGGCTTATAAATGAGCTGCCTCCGGAAGAGCTTTACCGCGAGCATCTTGTCTGCAAATGCCTCCTCCCTGCCGCATCAATGATTTACAGGCGCGAAGCCTTTGAAAAGTACGGCAAATTCATTGAAAAGTATTTTCTAATTGAGGACTGGCCATACTCTGTTTTCTCCACTAAACAAGGCATGCGCTACTACTATCTCGATATAATGTGTATAAACCACCGCGACGGCGGGGTTTCGCATAGTAAATTTAACAGAAAAAGTTATGCTCACAAAATGTACCTAAAAGACTATGATCTAATCATAGGTGATATACTAGAGGACACCTCACTCGGTGAAGCCGCGCTGCAAAAAATCAGGCATAATCTCATGTACTTCAAAGAACAATATTACGTAGTATTCAAAATGCCCTTGCTCATTTCTATTTTCACAAGATTGACTAAAAAGAATATCCTTTTAATCGCTTTAATCTCACTGATATTCGCCGCATCCGCTTTCTATCTCAATTATACACTCGCGCCGGAGCACCTCGTAACAATAGGGACAGTTTTGCCTTGGCTTGGAGTGCTGGGTTTCTTTTTATCTTGCTTGGCGGTTTTCGTTAAAGCTACCGTAAAACTAATTATCCATTTTAAGTTCAAAAAAAGCTGCTGATATTTCAAGACTTTTTTGCTGCAACAGTGTTATATTTTTTTAGGAGGCCTCAATGCATATTCATGATTTTCAATTACATCAGCACACAAAAGATTCATTCAATATTGAGGCAGATACTGAATTATACTGGCTTATTGTTAATGATATGATTGAAAATGCAGGCTCCCTTGCTCCAAGGTTATTGTGGCAGAATTTCGCCGGCACAGATGTGGACTTCTCCGCACAAGATTTGAGCATATCCCGTTATCAGGATATCCAAATTTCACGGCGCGAAATGAAAGAGTTTGCCGAATCTGCCATTGCAAAGTATTCCAATCTATCCGACCTCCTTGACGCTTGGCTTGGCCCTACAGGGACCAGAGAGGTTGTAGATACTACGCAATTGCAGCCATATAGGGACTATCTTTCCGGCTATGATTCTTGCCGTTTTTTTGATGTTCTTCGTGAATATGGCGGATATAAAATGCTGTCTGACTTTCTAACAACAAAAGAGCTTGCAATACTTGATATTGAACTTCAAGATGTTAATCAAATAATTGCATTAGAAATAGGGGGGGGATATGGCCGTCTGGCTGAAGCCATGTGCAATGTATATGGCAAAAGCGTAACTTACATCATGTCAGACTCTGTGCCGATATCTCTGATGTATAGTTATCTTTACTTAAAGAAAAATCTCCCTAACTTGAATATAGGAATTTATTATCTGGATAAAGGCCCTCCGGCATCGTATGATATCTATATAATTCCTGCGTGGCATTTAGAAGAGGCATGCGTCGGTTTAACATTTGACTTATTAATAAACATCCAAAGTATGCAGGAAATGTCAAACTTTCATGTAAACTACTATCTTAACTTCTTCGATTTGCATTCAATCCCCGGTTCAGTGATCTATCTCAACAACAACAAGGACTACGTTTATCAGGGAAAATGGGTTTACCCAGAGAAATGGCTCCTACACTTTAGGCATCCAACACCGTGGTCTTGGTCACCTGATTGTCCCGTAGAAGTGTTTATAAAAACCGATTCCGACAATATCCGAAAAAATCAATTGGCAGATCAGCTGTACAAAAAGAATATGAAAACACAGAGCGATCTCGCCACTGCCTCGCAACAGTGCGATAGCTTAAATAAAGAAAATTCGTCACTCAAAGCAGAAGCCGGCTCTTTAACATTGCGCAACAGTCAATTGGAATCAAACCTTATGGCTACATCTGAAGACTTGACAAAAGAAAAAGAGGCGCATGCCAAAACAATTGATGCTCTTGAAGTAGAGAGCCATAGTCTTAAAAGCATGAGTGAATCATTAAGTTTACAAACCCAGAAGCTTGAACACACCCGCACCCTTCTCTTAACTCAAACTAGTGAAGCAAAGAGGCTGGAAGACCAGATAAATGCGCTGCGTAATGATATCGACAAGTTAACAGATGAGCTAAATTATATGCAGAGTTCTATTTCATGGACTATAACAAAACCTCTACGCTGGTTGCGGAAAAGTACAAAGAAATAAAGGAGACACAATGAGCCAGTTCAAGTCATCAAGTCCACTTGTTAGCGTCATCGTGCTTTCATATAAAAACGTTGAATATCTCAATGAGTGCTTGGACTCAATATTAACTCAAACCTATGATAACATTGAACTGATTGTCAGCAACGATGGCGCAGATGAGTTTGATGAAAATGAGTACATTGACTATATACGCTCAAACCGCACTGAGCATATAAGTAATGTAATAGTAAACAAGAACCCACATAACTACGGCACTGTGAAGCACTGTAACACTGCGCTGGACTTATCCAGCGGTGACTATATTATGCTAATTGCCTGTGACGACATGTACAGCAATGACGATGCAGTTAAAAACATGGTTGAAGGCTTAATGAGCATGCCCTCGGAAGTTATGAGCGTTGTCAGCCAAACAGCCATGTATGATTCGGACATGAAAGAATGTCTAGAGCTCTTTGTTACCGAAGATAACCAAAAGCTAATAAATGAGCTCACCCCCTATGAACTTTACAGAAACCACCTGGTTTATAAACCCATCATGCCTGCCGCCAGCAGGATTTATAAGCGTGAGGCTTTTGATAAATACGGAAGATTTGATGAGAAATACTTTCTGGTTGAAGATGTAACGTCAGCAATTTCTCACGCAAAGCAGGGCATGGTCACCCGCTATTTGGATATAATGTGTGTAAACCACCGAGATGGCGGTGTCTCCCATAGTGAGCTCAACCCAAATAGCTTTGCACAAAAAATGTATCATAAGGACTTGATAGCTCTTTGGAATGATGTCTTGGACGATTCTGAGAATCTCGAAACTGAAGTTAAACTTCAAATTTACGCAAAACTGCTAACACATAAAGTGCTGTTAAATAAAATCGAACCCCCTCCTTGTAAACCAGTAAGCGTAATTATTCTTTCTGCACCAAACAACGAGTATTTGACTTCCTGCATCGACTCGGTGTTCTTTCAGCAGTACCCTAAAATCGAAATGATTATCTGCCACGACAATTTGGGCACAGATAACAGTGAATTTATACATAATTATGTTAATGGCAAAACGAAAGCAAGGGATTCAGTGGATTTCCGTCTTATTGAGTGCAATGGCGCATCTTCCTTGACCCAGCAATGTAATATCGCTCTGGATGCTGCAAAAGGAGAATACGTAGTCGTTCTAAGCAGCGACGATAAGTTTACAAATAGCCACTCAATTGAAAGGCTTGTTTCAGGGTATCAAATATCACCAAAAGATACCATGAGCGTTGTATGCCAGACAACCCTATACGATGAGGACTATAGAGGCATTATAGGATACTATGTAGCACCGGAAACCAGGAAGCAGCTATACGAAATGTCTCCACATGAGTTATATATTGCCTATGAGGGGACGCCATCTATTATTCCGCCTGCAAGCCGGATCTTCAAAAAGACTGCCTTCGAATTATACGGTAAATTCGATGAAGGTTTCGATTACCCAACATACTGGCCAACATCACCTTCTGACGATAGAATACATTTAGCTACGCACTACATAGATGTTGAGTGTGTTGACCACCGGCGCAGCCCTGCAAAAAAGGTTCATCAAGATATAAATCAATACTCTGAGTATGTAACCCCCTCAACCCTTAAGGATATATTTCGAAGGGCAGCACCAAAATTTGCATTAAAATCATACCGTTGGGTTAAACGAAAACTGGTTCAATAAGCGATAATAGTGCCGTTTCGGGTTTCTGAATTAGAAATATTTACACCATATAGTTTTGGGGGGAGCGATCTTGGAATTAGCTAAGCTGATGATTTTATTTTTAGTTGGCGATGATTACGACACCAATGTACGCACTCTAAAGGGAATATTTTATCAAAGCTGCTCTGCTGATACTCGGTTGATAGTTTGCAGCAACGCAGTTCCCGGCTTTGATAGCGAACAAATGATTTATGCTTTTAGAGTAATAGAAAAAACAGATGATTTTGCTCAAGTAGTCTTACATGAAAGCAATGTAAGACTATCTGAGGTTGATTTAATCAAGCTATTTTCAAACAAATTTGAATCAAAATATATCGCGGTTATTTATACCGGTGATATATTTGATGATCCTTCGCGGCTAAGTTATGCAATGACACAGCTTGACTCTAGCAATAAATCGAAATTTAACCTTAATCAAAATTCCATTTTGTACAAAACAAACTCACTTCTCGACAACCTATTCAAGTACAATTCAAAAAAGAGCACAATTGTGAGCACAATAAAAAAGTTACTGCTTAGGGGTGATTAACTTATGAACTCAAGGGACATGATGAATTATACACGAGGTACTTATTTTTCATCATTTTGCGAACATATTGCACATAATTATAACGATGCTAAATGTGATAAGAATATCTGGATATCCGAAATTGACTCCATTGCGCACCAGATTCAAAAACGGAGCGAAGGCTTCTGGGGCACAACACGCAGCGATAATGTTTTTATGAAATATATGAGCAGGCTCAAGACCGCACTTGAGAAAAATGTTTCAAGTGAAGATATTGTCAAGCTGCGCACAGAGGCAAAAAAGCACACTTGTGACAAGTTGCGGCTTTTGTTCCTAACTCAGGATGTCCAGTGCTGGTCTTCACTTGAAAGCGTATTTTTTGCTGCACTTGCTGATGAGCGCTTTGAGGCAGATCTTGTTTACACACATTATAATGTCCAAATTTCTCCGGATGCCCCCGATTACTATGATATCTACAAGACCGAACTAAACTTGCCGGTTATTCGGCATGACGAGTATAGTATAGCTGAACATTCACCCGATGTAATGTTTATAAACAAGGGATATGATAATGTTCCGCCGGAGTTTTTTACCAGAGAGCTCGACCGCACCATACCCCGTATGTTATATATATCTTACGGCATGGAAATCACCACTGATTTAACCAACTTTTTGTTCCAAACATACATGCATTACAAGGCTTGGAGGCATATTGCATATGGGGACATCGTAAGAAAGTATGCTGCAAAAGGCGGTTTCAGAAATGGTGACAATATAGCGATTTGGGGTCATCCGAAAGCCGACAGTTATCTAGACATTAATCAGTCCCGTAATTTGGTTCCCAAAGAGTGGCTTGACAAAATAAACGGCAGGCAGGTTATACTCTGGACACCCCACCACATAGTCGGGACAAACGAGATGACCAGATATGAAGGCACCAGCACATTTCTTATGTGGAAAGATACGATGCTGGATGCTGCTAAACGCAATAGAAATCTAGTCTTTATATTTAGGCCACATCCGCTCTTGCGGGCAGGTATTCTAAAATCGGGACTCATAACTGAAGATGATTTTGATAACTATCTAGATGATCTAATAAGCCAAGAAAATGTTATCAACGATACTAACTTAGATTACAGGTTTGCTTTTTATGCTTCTGACGCTATTATTACAGATGGCACCGCATTTAGCGTGGAGTTTCTATACACCGATAGACCATTAATGTTAACACCTCGTAATATTGATGGTTTTTACTTAAAAGACGAAATGCTTGAATGTTACTACATTGGCAGTACGGCCGATGATATAATAAAGTTTATACTGATGGTAGCTGACAATCGTGATTATTTGAAGCAAAAACGGCTTGACTTTAAGCAAAAGCACTTATATGTGCCCCAGGGCAAGACCGTCGGACAGAATATTCTTGATAAAATGTTCGATGAACTTATAAAAGAAGAAACGTATTGAGGTGAATTGTTTGAGTTACAAATTAGTTAGCGTTATCATACTATCCTACAATAACACCGAGTACCTAAACGAATGCTTGGACTCGGTCTTTTCGCAGACCTATAACAATATTGAACTGATTGTAAGTAATGACGGTTCTGACGAGTTCGATGCAGAAAAAGTGACCACATATATAGAGCAAAAGCGCGGAAACAATATTACTAACTTCGTGGTAAACAAGAATGAAAAAAATGTGGGAACTGTTAGGCACTGTAACATAGCCTTTGATTTATCCAGCGGAGATTATGTAATGTTTATAGCCTGTGATGACGCATATAACAACAATAACGTCATTTCAGACATGGTTAACGGATTTAACACCGTTCCTAGTGATGTTGAGAGCATTGTCGGGCAGACCGGCATGTATGATAAGGACTTAAACGTGCTCCAAAGCCTATATACCAATAAAAAAACACAGAAACTCATAAACAAGCTAACGCCGCAAGAGCTTTATAGAAAACATCTGGTACAAGGAGCACTTTTCCCTGCTGCCGCAAGAATATACAAACGTGAGGTGTTTGAAAAATATGGAAAGTTCGATGAGAAGTATTTCATTATAGAGGATTGGACATCCTCATTTCAACACGCAAAAAAAGGCATGAGAACCTTTTATCTAGATATTATGTGCGTAAATCACCGCGACGGTGGAATCAGTCACAGTGACTTATCACCGGCCAGCTTTGCACAAAAGATGTATTGCCTTGATTGGATTACCGGATTTGAAGAAGTTTTGAGCGACAAATCCATAGATGAGAAGGCCGCTAACATCGCTTTGGAGAAACTTATATACCGCCGCAGGCTTTATCACGACGTTTTTGTGTCCCAAGCTGATGACATGAACGAGCCGGAGCCCGCCGCTACTACCGACAAACTCTTCTCTGTAGTAATTCTTTGCTATCAAAACTTCGATAAACTTAAAAACGCTGTGCTCTCTGTGTTAAGTCAAAACTATCCCAAAATTGAAATCATAATATCCGATGACGCATCACGCATTTTTCACGAAAAGCAGATAATTAATCTTATTGAAGACAAGGAAAACATACCTTATGCGGAAAGTGTACGATACAAAATAAAGTGCAACCCCGTTAACTTGGGCACTGTAAAGAACTTAAAATCTGCTATGGAAGAGGTTACCGGCGATTACTATATTACGCTCGGAGCTGATGACGAACTTTATGACTCCGATGTTCTGAGAAGCTTTTCAAACACTTTCGACCGTTTTGGAGATACGCTCTGGTGGATTTGCGGAGCATCCTTCACATGTCAACCTGATATGCAAACTCTTGTCAGAACTGACCCGGGCGAGTATGATGCTGCCGCCATAAAGCGCAGGGATCCGATTGAGCTATTTAGCCTCTGGTCAAGAAAATTTATCGCAGCAACGCCGGCCATGGCGTTTAGAACAGGCATAGCTGACCTCGTTGGTGGGTATGACAGCGACAATTACACATACATAGAGGATTGGCCACTTGTGCTTAAGTTGCTTCGAATCGGAAACACCCCGGCGTACGTCCAAAGCTATGCTGTTAAGCACGCCGTGAGCGGCATATCAAACAATAACTCCGCAAACGGCATCAGCGTCCGAAGAAGATGGCTTCAAGAAAGGCGCAAAATGTTCTCAATTGAAGTAGAGCCTTACCTAGATAAGTTATATCCCGATGATCTAAGAGAGTACTACCGCGGACTTGAGTGGATGGATAAGACTTTATTGATGGATTTGACCTATTTCCAAAGTGGGCGTAAGCAAAAGCTGAAGATGCTATTAACTGATCACAGGGTCTTCAAGAATGTATCTGAGATAAAACTATCCAGACTTAAAAACAGATTCCTTAACTCAACAAGAGACTGGATTAAAGTAGCTTCATTTGGAGTTCTGCTTCTAATCGCTGCAATGCTAGGTCAATTAGTTGGAGACTGTGCAATCTCCGATGTGCTAGTTACCATTGGATACATACTCGCTGGCTTGTTTTTAGCGGCTGTGTTTCTTCGCTTCATATGGGTTTTTGTATCGAAGTTCGTTAATTTGTTTAATCGCTTTATAAAGGGGTTAAAGAACCTATAGCTAATTATCATTAGTATGAGAGGGTAAACATTTTGAAAAAGGTTATTACATATGGGTCGTTTGACTTATTCCACGAAGGTCACTACCGTCTGCTAGAACGAGCTAAGGCTCTGGGTGACTATTTAATAGTCGGGGTAACTACCGAGCAGTACGATCAGTACCGCGGAAAACTCAATGTCATAGATTCGCTTACAAAGCGCATGGATAACGTCCGTGCATCTGGGTTCGCCGATGAGGTCATTGTTGAAGATAGGTTCGGCCAAAAAGTGGAAGATATAAAGCGTTATGGTGTTGATGTTTTTGCCATCGGTTCGGATTGGGTAGGAGCATTTGACTATTTGAAAGAGCTATGTGAGGTAGTTTACCTTGAGAGGACAAAAGAGATATCCAGTTCAATACTCCGAATTAGGCAAAACCCTATTCTGAAGGTGGGTATAATAGGATCTGGCCGGATTGCAGGCCGCCTCATTCCCGAGTCGAAATTTGTAAGTGGACTCAACATAGAGGGTGTATATAATCCTAATTTTGAGTCTGCTCTTAACTTCCAAAATCAATTCGAGCTAGGCTTTGCATCTGACAATTTGGAAGATTTTCTATCACATGTTGATGCTGTTTATATTGCAAGCCCTCACCACACTCATGTAGGTTACACGACCGCTGCGCTAAATTTAGGCAAACATGTACTCTGCGAAAAGCCGCTTGCATTTACTAAAGCTGAAGCGGCAACACTGTTCTCACTGGCGAGGCAGCATAACTTAGTTCTTATGGAGGCAATTAAGACCGCATATAGCCCCGGGTTTGTTTATTTATCAAATATTGTAAAAAGCGGATTGATTGGAAGCGTACGAGATGTGGAGGCTTGCTTTACAAAGCTGGTCCCGGACACTTCACGTGAGTGGCACGCTCCAATTCCGGGAGCGTTTGCAGAGCTGGCGAGCTACCCACTTTTTGCCATTGCAAAAATCCTCGGAACTGATTACATTGATGTAAATTTCTCTGCGCATAGAGATACAAACGGCACTGACTATTATTCTAAGGCATACTTTACTTACAATAACTCTTTTGCAACTGCAAAGGTTGGTATCGGGGTAAAAAGTGAAGGAGAAATGATTGTCTCAGGCACAAAGGGATATGTTGTCGTAAAGTCACCGTGGTGGAAAACCGAACATTTTGAAGTTCGCTTTGAAAACCCCACAGAAAACGAAGCCTTCTACATGAAATTTTTTGGGGATGGATTAAGATATGAACTCAATGAGTTTGCGTCCGCTATAAACGGACATGGGTCAGGCAAAATAATGCTAACTGAGGATGAGTCTGAATTTATCGCCGAAATTATAGATAAATTTCTTAGTTAGGTTTGATTATTTTAATTCTTCAATTTAAGGTCGAATTACAGTTTAAGGTCGAATTACAGTATTTCTTTATTGATTTTGTATCCTTTGGCTGCTAGAATAGAAACTGATTTTAGGATTCTTTTAAGTTATCTACATTACTATGAGGTGAATAAACATGGTCGAGTTATCCCCATATCAGGCACTGTCTAATATTTGGAAAAAGATACCATACCACACCAAACTTACATTCGCATCTGCATTGATATTGGGCTTTTTCGTTCATATGTTTGCAATGGCTAACCTGATACCTAACCATGATACCGTGATATTAACATGGGATAAATTTCATTGGGTTATCGTAACTGGGCGTTGGTTCGCTTGGTTCCCCCAATGGCTCACAGGAATACACAACTTGAGCTGGCTTTCCAGTTTTATGGCTATTATATATCTGGCAGTAGCCGCTTGCTTGATGGGTGCGTGTTTGAAAATCAAAAAGACGATCAATTGTATACTCCTGTCATTTTTGTTGGTGTCGTTTCCAAGTGTAACTATGTATTTCACTTATGCAGGTTGGCCGGACATTGGTTTTTTTGCAGTCCCCTTAGCTTGTTTGGCCGCATATATAACAAGTAAATACAAATACGGATTTTGTTTTGGTTGGATATTCGTTACATTAACAATTGCGATATACCAAGCATATATTAGCATAGCCGCAGGGCTGTTAATTGCAGTTCTCATTGTTGATGCCCTGCGTGGCGACTCTGATGCGTTAAGCATCTTTATAAAAGGGATTAAGTCCGTTGCCGTTCTTGTTGTCGGTTTCATAGCATATACTGTCATTTTGAACATAGTTCTTAATACCATGTCTTTACAGCTCTCACCATATATGGGCATTGACAATTTCGGTGGTTTCGCTCTATATCAGCTACCTGAGCGAATCCTGCACGCATATGTTTCCGTATTTAATTTTTTCTATCGTGATTCATTCAACTTGCATCACGACTATATGAGAGTAATATCATTTGACATTGTGTTTATCGTCATGGCACTTGCCGTTATCATCTTGATAACAAGCATTATTCTTATAAATAAGCTATATAAATCCAAAGCACTGCTCGCTGTATTGGCATTTTTAATTATCGTTTTTCCTCTTGGTGTCGGTTCAATTTTGATTATTTCGTCACACTTTCATATGCTCATGGTGTACAGCTTTGTAATTATTTTGATATCCGTCCCTGCGCTACTTGAAATTTGTGTTGAGATGTTAACACTGGTTAACAAAAAACACATCCGTCAAGGTTTAAATGCAACTTGCGGTGTCATGCTTATTGCTTTAACGCTGTACTGTATCAATTACACAATACTCGCAAACAAAACATACTTAAAACTTGAGGTTGCAAATAGGCACTCAATAGTGTATTCAACCATATTATTCGCTCAAATACAAAATCAAGATTTTTTTGACCCAAACCTTACTATTGTCATTTCAGGTGCAGCAGGCTCACGTTCTAGCATTCAAACCCTCCACGGCGTTAGAGGCGTCGAGGGTGCCTCGCCTTTCTTAGGCCCGGGGATGTTTTCTTATGCCAGTTATCTTAGAAATTTTATGGGGATCGACCAAAATATCCGTGCCGTAGGGAGTGATTCCAATTTCTTGTCGGAGTCAGATTTGGCAATACTGGAGAACATGCCGGTTTATCCTCTTCCCGGTTCAATTAAGTATTCCAATGGCGAAATTTTTGTGAAATTCAGTGAATTGAGATAGGAGATATCAATGATTCCATTTAATGTCCCCCCCTATACTGGTCTTGAGAAAAATTATATTTCGCAAGCAATAGAGATGAGAAAGCTCTGTGGTGACGGAGACTTTACAAAGCGGTGCAGTCAGTGGCTTCTAAGCAATGTAGGTGGTGCAACAGCATTGTTAACTACCTCTTGCACCCACGCTTTAGAAATGGCTGCGCTCCTCTGTGACATCAGACCCGGCGACGAGGTAATTATGCCATCATACACTTTTGTATCAACGGCCAATGCGTTTGTGCTTCGCGGCGCAACCATTGTATTTGTTGACATTAATCCCGATACAATGAATATTGACGAGAACTTAATCGAGGCTGCGGTAACAAGCCGGACAAAAGCAATTGTACCTGTTCATTATGCCGGGGTATCTTGCGAAATGGACAAAATCAACGATATCGCAACAAAGCACAATCTGTTTGTCGTTGAGGACGCTGCTCAGGCAATTTCATCAACATATAAGGGAAGAAATTGTGGTACCCTTAGTGATTTTGGATGCTTTAGCTTTCACGAAACTAAAAATATTTCTTGCGGCGAAGGCGGAGCTATTATCGTCAAGGATTCACAATATTCTGAACGGGCTGAAATTATACGGGAAAAAGGAACAAACAGGAGCAAATTCTACCGTGGAGAAGTTGACAAGTACACGTGGATTGACCAAGGTTCTAGCTACTTGCCCAGTGAGTTAAATGCTGCCTATTTGCTGGCTCAATTCGAATATTCTTCACAGATGATGAGTAATCGCATGGATGCTTGGAGACTTTACTATCGTTTTCTCTCGCCTTTGAGCGAAAAAGGGAGAATATCTCTCCCAATCGTTCCTGAACACTGTGAGCATAATGCGCATATGTTTTATATAAAAACAAAAGATGTTGAAGAGCGCACTGAGCTCATACAATATCTCAAGGATAATGGAATATATTCAGTTTTTCATTACATCCCGCTTCACTCAGCTGAAGCAGGCGTAAAGTTTTCGAGGTTTCACGGCGAAGATAAATACACAACTTTAGAGAGCGAGAGGTTATTACGGCTGCCCATGTATTATGGTATTACAAATGATGAGTGTGAAAAAGTGGCCGAATTTATTTACAGATTTTATAGTTAGGGAAACATTATTATGGATAATTACTATTCAGTTGATGAATTACGGGAATTTGGAGTCACAAAAATAGGCAAGAACCTCAAAATCAGCCGCAAGGCAAGCCTATATAATTGCAGCCGAATGGAATTTGGAGACTATGTCCGGATTGACGATTTTTGTGTATTAAGCGGCAAGCTCGTGTTCGGCAATCATATACATATAGCTCCATTTTGCCTTGTCGCCGGTGCAAATGAGGGCGTCTATTTTGGCGATTTTTCTGGTTTGGCGTACCGCGTAAGTATTTTTACAAGGTCTGACGATTATAGTGGCACTACGCTTACAAACCCCACAGTTCCTGAGAAATATCGTCATGCAACAATAAAAGCCTCAATTAATATAGGAAAGCACGCAATTATTGGCGCAAATACAGTTGTATTTCCGGGTGCACACATAGCTGAAGGCTGCTCAATAGGTGCACAGGCTTTAGTGACTAAGCCTACAGAGGCTTGGGGAGTATATGCAGGAGCCCCAGCGGTAAGGCGTAAAGATAGACTAAAAGATTTGCTAAATCAAGAAAAATTATTACTTATTGAGGAAAAAGGCTTATGATAACCTGTATCATACCATGCTATAGATCAGAGGAAACCATTTCACTTGTTGTAACTGAACTTGTTGCAGCATTTGAAGAACGAAGTGCAACGGAATACGAGATTATTTTGGTTAATGATGCCTCACCCGATAACGTGATGAATGTGATAAAAGAAATTTGTAACAACAATAAAAACGTGAAAGCAATAGATTTAGCAATAAACTTGGGCCAGCATAATGCAATAATGGCTGGCATAAAACATTCGAAGAGTGGGACACTCGTATTTCTCGATGATGACGGTCAGACCCCTGCTAACGAAATTTGGAAACTTCTGGATGCCTTAGACGATGACTGCGATGTGGTTTTTGCTAAATATCAAGATAAGCGCCACTCAATTTGGCGAAATATGGGTTCTCGGATCAATGACAAAATGGCAGAGTCTTTAATTGGAAAACCCAAGGATTTATATATATCTTCATATTGTGCTTGTAAAGGCTTTGTCGCAGATGAATTGAGAAAGTATGACGGAAAGTATCCCTACCTATCCGGCCTTCTTCTAAGAACGGCAAAGCGGGTAAAAAACATTGCAGTAATACATAGGGAGCGAGCCACCGGCACATCCGGTTATACTATGAAAAAGCTGTTTTCACTTTGGCTCAACGGCTTTACAGCTTTTTCTATAACTCCGCTACGTATTGCAACTTTTTGTGGTTGCACAATTGCTGCTTTTGGTTTTCTTTACGGCATATATATTGTACTCCAGAGATTGCTTGTGCCATACACGCCGATAGGCTTTACATCGCTAATGGCCACACTCTTGCTAATTGGAGGTATGATCATGATTATGCTTGGACTAATTGGTGAATATATTGGCAGGATATATTTGAGCATTAATAAATCGCCACAATTTGTGGTTCGTGAAAAGATTGGATTTGAGGAAATTGACAGCAAAGAATAAATCACTTTCGTATGCTTTGGTGATTGGATGCTATCTCATTTACTCCCTGAGTTTGGTTTCCGCTAAATTTGCAGCCGAGCATCCACTACTATCGTTACAGGCCGTGTTATTTTATGGATTGAGTTTTTTTCTGCTTGGAGTTTTTGCAATTGCTTGGCAACAAGTATTAAAACATGTTCCACTAACTATTGCCTATGCTAATAGAGCTGTCACGGTCTTCTTCGGCATGATTTGGGGTGCCTTGCTCTTCGCTGAGGCTATAACTTTAAACATGATATTGGGCAGCGTAATTATTTTGATTGGTGTTATAGTAATGGTGATGAAGCGTGGGTAATGTACTATTTTTTTCTTTAATTATGATTGCTATGGTGTTCATCGCTTCATTTTCTCAAATACTGCTAAAACAGGCTGCTGCCAAGATTCACCGTAACAAGTTGGCTGAGTACCTCAACTGGCGTGTAGTTCTCGCCTATAGCTTGTTCTTTTTTGCCTCAATTGTAAATATGTATATATTGCGCCATATTCCGCTTTCTCTTGCACCTGTCCTTGAAACGTCTGGATACGTGTTTATCGCAGTTCTGGGTTGGTTTTTTTTAGGCGACAGGATAAATAAAACCCAGCTTTTTGGCCTCATCCTGATAATTATTGGAATTATCGTTTTTAGTATATAAATGTTTATAATGCGAGTAACTAAAGGGCAAATGTAGAGTCAGAAAATTAAACAGACTGTTTTAGACAAAAGGTGTATTAAAGCCATGTATGATTATCTAATTGTCGGTGCCGGACTATTTGGTGCTGTGTTTGCTCATGAGGCGGCTTCCCGTGGAAAGGCTTGCCTTGTGATTGATAAGCGCGGCCATACCGGCGGCAATGCTTTTTGTGAAAATACCGAGGGCATCGTAACACATAAGTACGGCGCACATATTTTTCATACCGACAATAAGGCGGTATGGGATTATGTTAACCGTTTTGCTGATTTTAATAGATACACCAACTCTCCTTTGGCCAACTTCAACGGGGAGTATTATAATCTGCCTTTTAATATGAACACTTTTTATAAGCTGTGGGGTGTCACAACTCCCGAGGCTGCTAAGGAGATAATTGACCGCCAGAGGCAGCAGGCGGGTATTGCCGAACCCATTAACCTTGAGCAGCAGGCCATTTCGCTTGTGGGCACTGATATTTATGAAAAGCTCATAAAGGGATACACCGAGAAACAGTGGGGCCGAAAATGTTCAGACTTGCCTGCTTTTATAATAAAGCGGCTGCCTGTGCGGTTTACTTTTGATAATAACTATTTTAATGATTTATACCAAGGGATTCCGATTGGCGGGTATAATCAGATTTTTGATAAGCTGCTGGATAAGTGCGATGTTAGGCTTGGAGTTGATTTTTTTGATAATGCCGCAGATTATAAATGTCTAGCCCGCAAGATAGTTTATACCGGCATGATTGATGAATATTTTGATTACCGCTTTGGCGAGCTTGAGTACCGCAGCTTAAATTTTGAAAATGAAGTTATGGACATGCCGAATTTCCAAGGTAATGCCGTTATAAACTACACGTCAGCCGGTGTGCCTTATACCAGGACTATTGAGCATAAGCACTTCGAGTTTGGCCGGCAGGAAAAGACTGTTGTGACATATGAGTATCCCTGTGAGTGGAAGCGCGGACGCGAGCCGTACTATCCTATAAGCGATGAAAAAAATATACAGCTTTACAAAAAATATAGTGAGCTAGCAATGTGTGAAAGCGATGTAATTTTTGGAGGCAGGCTGGGAACCTACCGCTATCTTGATATGTGGCAGGTTATCCAGGAGGCCTTGGAGTGCGCTGCTTCCGATGCATAAGCTCTGTGGTGCCTTAGGCGCCACAGCTCAAATATAAATTATAAAATATTAAGGAGACTAACTATGGGCGGATTTAAGTATTCAGAACTGGAACTGGGGCAAAAGGCGACTTTTACAAAGACAATTAGTGAGAGTGATGTATACCTCTTTGCCGGTATTTCGGGAGACACAAACCCCATGCATCTGGATAAGACTTATGCTGAGCAAACTCCATTTGGGCAGCGGATTGCCCACGGTATGCTAACTGCTGGACTTATATCTACTGTTATCGGTGTGCATCTTCCCGGACCCGGCAGCGTGTATATGTCACAGTCGCTTAAATTTATGGCTCCGGTCAAGTTCGGCGATACTATCACAGCCAGCGCTGAGATAATTGACAAAAATGATGAAAAAAAGCGCGTTACCCTCAAAACAGAGTGCGTAAACCAGGACGGAACTGTAGTTCTCACAGGTGAGGCTTTGGTAAAAGCTCCGTAGCGCGGCCATATCGTGTACAATATTTGATAACGCGGGGTGCCGGTGCAGGCCTGCCGCCGACAGACTTGCACCGGCACTCCGCTTTGCAAATCCCTCACCCATCCTCCCATCCCCCCTCCCTGCCAAAAAAGATTGGCATTTTTTATTTGTTGTGATATACTGTGTTCACATAATGTTCAAATTTGCACAGTAATTTGTGCGAAAATTTAAGGAGGGAAATTCAATGAGCGAACATAAAGGGGTAATGACTGAGGAACTCACAGATTCTACCGCTGCTGAAGATGGTATCACACAGGATATCAACACTATGATTGCTGACTTGCTCAAAAATGTGTTCGATGACATGCAAAGCGCTGAAATGAACAGGCAGTCTGGCGATGCCTCCCTTGAGGGCACACCTGGCGGTCAAACGGCAATGGATTTGGAAACTATAAAGAGCATAACAAGCGGTATGCAGAAGTTTCTTGATAATGCAAATGTGCTTATTGCGCAGCTTGAAAGCGGCACAACTGATTTCGGCCACGGCAATGACAGTTTTTTTGACAGCTACATTGCTACAGCCGACAGCATACTTGAAGTTGCAGCTTTTAGCACAAAGGACAGCGTCACAGGGCTGTCAAACAAGTATGGTTTTGACAACAGGCTGGTACTCGAATGGAACAGGGCCGCTAGGGAACAGACCCCGCTGAGCCTTCTTATTTTTGAGCTGGATGGCTTTAACCCTGTGGGCTCAGATATGCCTGCCGAGAAGGCTCAGAAGCGCAAGGATGACATATTCAAAGAGGTTGCAGCAGTTCTTGTCCGCACGGTTAAGCGCTCAACAGACTTCATCGCCCGCTGGAGCGATGATGAGTTCGCTGCCCTGCTGCCTATCACAGACAAAGATGGGGCAATGATTGTAGCTAACAGAATCCGTACTGAGGCCGAAAATATGGTTATCACCGAGGCTTCCGTGAGCGGTGGGCAGATTTTCGTCAACATCGGTGTTAATGTCCATACACCAGACCCCAGCGAACAATCAGCAGGATATGTCGCCAAAGCTCAAGACGCCCTCTCCCGCGCGAAGGCCGCAGGGTGCAACCAAATAGTTTTAGCGTAGAAACCCTCCATTTGTGCCCTGAAATTACCGAAAGGAACTATCAATAACATGTATATCGTGTCAAAAGAGACATGTATTTATTCAATGTGCGCAGCCAATGAGCCGGCCCTTAGTGTCGCTCCTGGCAGCAGAATTGAGTTTGAAACTTGGGATGCTCTCAAAGGGCAGCTAAAAAACGCCGATGATGGCTTTGATTTACTCGACTGGAGCTGTGTAAACCCCGCCACGGGTCCGGTCTACATTAATGGCGCGGAGCCCGGAGATATTTTATCTGTCAAAATTGAAAAAATTGATGTGGCGGACTCAGGCATTGTGGTCTGCGGGCCCGGGATGGGGATTGTGAGAGATGGAGTGCTTGACGTTGCCACTACAAAGGTCATACCTGTTGCCGGCGACGTGGCACATTTTTCCGATGAAATCAAAATCCCTCTCAATAAGATGATTGGAGTTATCGGCACAGCTCCTGCCGGAGAGGCCATCCCCTGCGGGGCTCCTGATTTGCACGGCGGCAACATGGACTGCAAGGAAGTCCGTGAGGGTGCAACACTTCTGCTGCCCGTAAATGTCCCGGGGGCACTGCTGGCTATGGGCGACTTGCACGCAGTCATGGCTGACGGTGAGATTTGCGTGACAGGAATTGAAATCGCAGGCAGCATAACTGTAACCGTTGATATAATAAAAGGCAAGGTACTTCCCTTGCCGATGATTATAAACGAAAGTCACGTAATGACTCTCGCCTCAGATGCAGATTTGGATACCGCAGTGGATATGGCTGTGGATAACATGGTAAGCTACTTGGTAAACGCCGAAGGCTTCACGCCTTCGGACGCAGTTATGCTGACTTCACTGGTAGGCGATGTCAGGATATGCCAAGTTGTAGACCCTAAGAAAACCATACGGGTTGAGTTCCCCCGTAAATACTTACGGTAAGTTGCGGCAAGCTGCACTGCTAAGCCTGAGCCTGCTGAGCTTACTGAGTTTGCGGGGTTTGCTGAGCCGTAGCCTACAAAGCCAAAATCCCGAAGTGGAACAGAGCAAAGACGACAGCTATGTTTAATATCAGACAAAGCGGCACGCCGATTACAAACTTGGCGTGCTTTGTCTTGTGGCGGAAAACCTGCATCCCCAAAAAGGCTCCCAAAGCACCCATGAGGGCTGCAACGAGAATCAGGGTCCGCTCACTTATTCGCCACTGCTTGGTTCCCGCCTTGAGTTTATCAAGGCCGTAGAGCCCAAAGGTTATTAGGTTCCAAACTCCGAGTATAATCCCTGCTATGATTACTATATTCATGTGCTTTCCTTTCTTGCGGTGTCATAAAATACGGGCATAAAACACCCGCCCTTAAAGGCACAAGGCAGCGTTAATCACTCTGTTGCCACCTTGCCTACCCATAGGCGCTTTCTGTAATAAATCCAACTGGCAAAACTGCTGATTCCCCAGCCGATGGGAATTGACCAGGCCAAGGCTTCCGGCCCCATCCCTGCAAAGAGCACCAGGCCGTAAGCCGAAACTGTTCTAAGCGTCAGGCTTAAAACAGGGAACACCATCGCTATTACCGCATCGCCCACACCTCTGAAAAATCCGTTAAACGCAAAGAGGAATGCGAATAGGAAGTAGAAAATAACCATTATGTTCATGTAGTTTTGGCCTATGCCTATTATCTCAAGATAATTCGGATCATCATACGCGACGAAAAGCGAAAGAACCTGGGATGAGAGAAGCATAAGCACTCCCGTCATAACCACAGAGGCTATTAGCATATACCCTGTCGCAATCTTAAAGCCCTTGATGGCCCTGTCCTCTAGCCTTGCTCCCATGTTTTGGGCAACAAACGTAGAAACCGCAAGGCTGAGTGTCGCCACTGGCATAGTTGCCAGGCCGTCAATTCTAGCAACTGCCGTGATTGCCGCCATAGCAGGAGCTCCAAATGAATCATTTATAAGCCATGTTATCAGAAGATGGGCAAAGGAAACCAGCGACATTTGAAGTGCCGCAGGCGCACCGTATTTGATTATGAGCCAGAATAGTTCCTTGTCGAAGGTTAGTTTCTCCACCATAAGTATGGGCAGTTTCTTCTTGGCATAAAAATAACTTAAAACTGCGGCTAGAAGCATTGAAAATACAGTTGAAACCGCTGCGCCAAACACTCCCAGGCCTGCCACCGCCACGAGATATACGGACAAAATTCCGCTGAGCACCACCGAGAGCACAAGAATGTAAAGCGGCCGGCGCGTTTCACCGAGAGCGCGCATGTAAGCGGTATACATGTTGTAAAAGACCATGCACACTAGCCCTGCCATCAGAATCTGCATGTACATTAGGGCATCGTCAAAGATGTAATCATCCGTGCCAAACAGCCACAGTAGTTGCGGGGCTAATATTACCCCTACAAGTGATAGCAGAAGCGAGAGCCCTGCGAGAAAAATAATGCTGACGGAAACAGTCCGCTTTAACTTGTCAAACTGCTTTGCCCCAAAAAACTGCGCTACAAGAACGGCTGCACCTGTGGTAAACCCTATGAGCATTGAGGTGAGTAATATCACCATGCTCATTGAAATACCCACAGCAGCCAAAGCGTCCCCGCTTATGAAATAACCTACCACCACTGCATCTACTAAGTTATACAGTTGCTGAAACAAATTGCCGAGCAGCATCGGCACTGCGAAAGCCAGCAGCGGAATTGATATTTTTCCTGTTGTAAAATCTTTCATATACTTTGAGTATATCCTAAATTACGCTTTTGTGCAACTTGTCATTTTGCTTAGGAAGTGGTAGTATTATAAGCAAGATAACAGTACGTAATGAGGTGGCTTTATGGACAAGGTAATACCGCTTTCCACTCCCACGATGAATGGGACTGAGATAAAGTTTATACAGGAGGCCATCGACACAAACTGGGTCGCGCCGCTGGGGCCTAATGTAGACGCTTTTGAAAATGAACTCTCGGCTTACCTAGGCGGTGGACATGTGGCCGCGCTCTCCTCAGGCACGGGAGCCATACATCTGGCCCTCAAGGCTCTGGGCATTTCCGACGGGGATGTGGTGTTCTGCTCAGACATGACCTTTGCCGCCACCTGCAACCCTATAAAGTACGAGCGCGCTAAGCCTGTGTTTATTGACAGCGAACCTGAGAGCTGGAACATGTGCCCCACCGCGCTTCAAATGGCTTTCGCCAAGTACCCACAGGCCAAGGCCGTCATCGCAGTGCATCTGTATGGCACTCCTGCAAAGATGGATGAGTTAAACGCCATTTGCGAAAAATACGGCGTCCCGCTAATTGAGGATGCGGCTGAATCTCTTGGCAGCACCTATGGAGGCCAGCAAACCGGCAGGCTGGGAGATATTGGTATTTTGTCATTTAATGGCAACAAAATAATAACAACTTCAGGAGGAGGGGCTCTTGTCTGCGGCAATGAAGATGTTGTAAAAAAAGCCCGTTTCTGGGCGACGCAATCCCGGGATCCTGCCAGGCACTACCAGCATAGCGAACTAGGGTATAACTACCGCATGTCCAATATCTCAGCGGGAATCGGGCGTGGGCAGCTAACTACCCTGGATTTGCGAGTTGCACAGAAAACAGCGGTCTATAACCGGTACAAGGCTGCTTTCGAAGGCCGCTGCGGCAGTGAATACATCCGCTTAAACCCCGTGCCAGAAGGCTGCACGCCCAACCACTGGCTGTCTTGCCTGACACTTGAAAGCGGCTGCCCAGTTTCCCCTTTACAGATCATGGAGATGCTTGAGGGCGAGCGGGTTGAAACAAGACCCCTTTGGAAGCCCATGAGCTTGCAGCCCTACTATAGCGCCTGTGATTTTATCTCGGCGGGAAAACCTGTAGGGCATGACCTTTTCTCACGCGGGCTATGCCTGCCGTCGGATGTTAAAATGACCGAGGATGAGCAGGCTAAGGTCTGTGAGATGATTTTAGGAATGCTTTAGGAGTGATGTTTTGTACCGTAAGTTCGGAAAACGGCTAGTCGATATAGTGCTTAGTCTTCTTGGCCTTATTATACTCTCGCCTGTTTTGCTTGTTACAGCACTTCTAGCAAGAGTTAAGCTAGGCTCGCCTGTTTTGTTCCGGCAGGAGCGTCCGGGCTTAAATGGGAAAATATTCATTCTTTGCAAATTTCGTTCCATGACAGACAGGCGGGATGAAAACGGAGCTTTGCTGCCGGACGGGATTAGGCTGACTCCTTTCGGCAAATTCCTCCGCTCCACAAGCCTTGATGAGCTGCCGGAGCTGTGGAACATCCTAAAAGGAGAGATGAGCCTCGTCGGCCCTAGGCCGCTTCTTGTGCAGTATCTGCCGCTCTACAGTGCAGAGCAACGCCGACGCCACAACGTACGCCCTGGGCTCACAGGATACGCTCAGGTAAATGGCCGCAACGCCATTTCCTGGCCTGAGAAATTTAAGCTGGACTGCTGGTATGTAGATAATTTGAGCTTTCGGCTCGACATGAAAATAATTCTTAAAACCTTCTCCAAAATTTTCAGCCGCAGCGGTGTCAGCTCTGAAACGAGCGCAACGATGGAACCATTTCAAGGCAACGAAGATGCGTGACTATATTTCACAGTCACCAGACTGCACGAGGTAATCATATGAACACCAACCCTAAAACCCCTTCCGCCACAAGGTTTTCAGCGGACTACAACCTCCGCCGCCACCCTTTCGCTTTGGCTTCAGGCGAAAAAAAACAACGCAACTACATCATAATGGGCGCAGGCGGCCACGGGGCCGTTGTCGCTGATATTTTGCGTGCAAGCGGCAAGGTTGTGCTGGGCTTTTTGGACGACGGCATCCCTGTCGGTACTAAAGTGCTGGGTGCAAAGGTCTTTGGAAAACTTGAGCGCTGCGCCGATTTCCCAGAGGCGGTTTTTATCATAGGTGTTGGCGATAACGCAATACGCAAAAAAATTGCCCAGACATACACCGTAGAGTATGGGCAGGCAATTCATCCCTCTGCAATCATAGGCGAGGCTGCCGAGATTGGGCTAGGGACTGTCGTGATGGCAAACAGCATTATAAACCCGCGGACAAAAATTGGCGGGCACTGCATAATTAACACATCTGCGAGCATAGACCACGACAATAATTTGGGCAATTTTGTCCATGTTTCCCCAGGTGCTGTGTCGGGCGGGGATGTAAGCATCGCCGAAGGCACACATGTGGGCATTGGGGCTGTTTTGAAAAACGGCATTTCTATTTGCAGCGGCACTGTCATCGGGGCAGGCGCTGTTGTCGTCAAGAATATAACAGAGCCGGGAACCTACATAGGGCTCCCGGCTGCGAGGATTTAAGGCTTAATATTCTTCTTGTAGATAATCCCCAGGCCGCGGAGTATTAGATGGGGATCATAGTGAATCTCATGCTTGCAATGGGCGTGTACAGGCTCCGCCAAACCTCCTGTCGCTATTGCTGTGGCTTTCTGACCCAGCTCCGCTTCATACCGCTCAATCATTCCGTCTACGGCTGCGGCTGTGCCGAAAATTATGCCGCTCTTAATGCAGTCTATGGTGTTGGACGAAATGGCCTTGGCAGGAGCTTCAAGAGGGATCCGGGGGAGCTGAGATGTCCCCGCTGCTAAGGCATTCATGGACAAAGCGACACCGGGAAGGATTGACCCGCCTAAAAACCCGCCATTTTTGCCAAGTACAAATAGCTTGGTAGCTGTCCCTAAATCCACAATAATCGCAGGCATCGGATATGACGCGAGCGCTCCCACAGCCGTGGCCACCATGTCCCCGCCAAGCTGGGCAGGGTCGTCGATTAGAATATTCAGGCCTGTTTTCACACCCGCACCCACAATCACAGGCTCGACACCTGCGAGTTGAATTACTGTTTCTTTGAAAGTGTTTGTCAGTTGAGGCACAACGGAAGATATCACCGCGCCTTCAATGCTTGAACTTTCAATCCCTCGAAAAGTCAGCAAAGTGTCTATTTGAATAGTAAATTCATCCGCAGTACGTGCGGCATTTGTCGAAATTCGGAAAACATTCTCTATATCATTGCCGTTTATGCATCCAACGGTGATATTTGTGTTGCCTACATCCAGTGCTAAAATCATTTTTATACCTCTCTCGAATGCGGCCGGTACCGGCTTGGTGCAAAAGCCTGCCCCCTGCCCGCTTATGAAGCCGCCCCTCGGCGGTTAACGGTTAAACTTTAATAAAATTCAATAGGTGGCTGTGCGTGGCTCTTGGCTGTAGTCGTTTCCACTTCCGGGAAAGCCTCCCGCAGCTTCTGCGCGAGAACCGGCATCACCAGATTTTCCGTACAGAAATGGCCGCCGTCAATAAGGTTTATCTCAACTTCCTTGGCCTCCAAAAACAGATGATACTTGATGTCGGATGTAACAAATGTATCGCAGCCATGCCTGAGCGCATGTTCAAATGCGTCACCTCCGGAACCTCCCACAACTGCGACCTTGTACACCTCGCGGCCTGCATCATAGTACCTAAGCCCCTTTGTGCCGAGGTTTCTCTTGAGTTTTAGAAGGTAATCCGCCATTGAGCACGGACTTTCCAAAAAACCCACCCTGCCAATGCTGTAGGCTTCGCCTGCCGAAGTACGGCCGTCTTCGTTAAGCAAGCCGGCATCTGCTTTGTCTGCTATGCCCGCAGCCTTGGCCAGAACGTCATTTACACCGCCCCTGGCCGCGTCAAGATTCGTGTGCATACAGATCGCCGACTGCCCGCCTGTGAGCAGGCGCACGATTTTACTGCCGGTGTTATCTGCATCTGTAACGCTCTTTAGGGAGAAGAACAAAGGGTGATGTGAAACTACTAACTGCGCATTAAGTTCAGCCGACTCTGTAATGACGTCATTTGTTATATCAAGTGCCACAAGGATTTTTCTAACTTCCGCATCTGCGCGCCCCACAAGAAAACCCACATTGTCAAAGTCCATCTTCATCTCAACCGGGGCTATTTTATTTAGAAATTCAAATACATTATTTACAGTTGTCATTTAATTTTATCCTCTACCCTTCTAAGTGATGCATGCACAGATTCCGGACTTGCGTCCACGCCATCGCGCATTAATCGAAAAAAAGTTGTCAGGAGATGCTCTCCCCTGACAACTTCTTTGCTCTTTTATGTAGCTGCGGCTTTCCGCGGAGCTGCCCTGCCTGGGAAAAGATGTACAAGGGTACGGCTTATGGCACTTCCCACAACGAAACCCACACCTGCCTCTATTACAGCATTCACTGTAACAATAGTCACGACGATTGCCCAAGGACTTGCGCCGAGATTTTGAGTAACGAACTCATTGCTGCTAAATAGCAACACTAGTGTGCTGACAAAAAATACAGTGTTTAGAACCGGTGCGGCCAGACATGCTGCCATTGATGCTACTGTTTTATTTTTTCTTTCACACAGAGCTCTGTAAATTAGCCCTGTGATGAGCCCTGCCAGAATTCGGGTGCCCACCAGCAGTATAAAAGTAAAAATCGGATCTTGGTTCATAAGCGCCGTAGAGAGGGGGCTAATTCCGAAACCTCTTAGAAACGACGTCATTCCAAATGTTGCTCCTGCTATTGCCCCGCCCATAGGCCCGACTACTATCGCGGCTACAGCGACGGGAATCATCATCAAAGTAATTGCGATGGGGCCTACCATTAGAAAGCCCAACGGCGTAACTGCCATAATGATGATAATTGCGACAAGTACGGCCAAACGTACCATCTTGCCTGTGGTGAATGATCTCTCTTTCATATTAACCTCCTGCTGAAGCTCCTTTTAGGATGCTTCGCATTATTTTTGCCGAAATTCCTCCGACAACTAAAAATGATACACCAAACCGTAACTTTTTGCAAGAAAAATGTATTTATTAAAAGCGCCTTAAAAAAGCAACCGTTATTAGCCCCCAGTTCGGCTACTCAGTGACCAACAACCAGCCTCCGACAGGAAGCTACGTTCCCCAAACCAGCCGGGCATGGGCGGGTGCTCTGGGGGAAAGTTAAATGGCCGCAGTCCTTGGACACAAATTTTGTCCAAGATATCAAATCTCCGCCAGAGCAGACGTGACTGACGTAGGCCATTTCACCTTTTCACAGAGCATTTGCCCATGTCCGGCGGATGGTTTATGAACGGATGATTTTAGATATGCCTGAGTTGTAACGACAAAGCTACAAGCTCCTGTAAATACTTCTCCGCTTGTCTATAGCCTGGATTATTTGAAACCTTCATCCCCTCTGCTGCGCGCTTTGCGCTTGCTATCTGCTTATTTAAGTACCCCACAATATGCGGATCCTTGTCCGCTGCAAGCATTTTAAGAAGAGATAACTGAGGTGATGAGATATGCTGTACAGCCTCTCCCTGCAACGCCTCAGAGGCCTCGCGAGCTTTCGAGGTCGCCCGAACCTCTGAAGCGTTCTCACTCACGCAAACCTCTTGAGCTTTGGCAGTCATTTTGGCGGTCATATGAACCTCTAATTTCTCAGACCCCTCTGCCCCCTTCAAACCACCCACTCCATTTATTTCCAAAACCATATAATACTTGCCCTCGTCTAAAGCCAGCTCCACCCCCGTCACCGCATACCCGTTATCATGAAGATATGCAGCGAGCAAGTCAAGTTTGGACTGGGGCTGCAAAATTAGGGTTTTGCCTATTTTCGTCCACGGAGCATCCCGGAGAATGCTGATTATGGTTTCCCCGCCCATCCCCGCAATAACGATTGTATCCACATCACCGGCAGAAATCCCATCCAAGCCCGAGGCGCAGATTAACTCAAGCCTATCCACAAGGCCGTATTTCGCCGCAGAACGGCGCGCAGCGCTCAAGGAGCCCTCACTTATGTCCGAGGCTATCAAACGCTTGGTACGGCCCTTCTGGGCCAAATAAACGGGCAAATAGCCATGGTCTGTGCCTATATCGGCAATACATGCGCCCTGCGGAACGAATTTTGCGATTGTTTGAAGCCTATTTGAGAGTTTGAGTGTGTTCATGAAATTAATCCTCACCGCCAAAAACGAGCCGCAAATGCGGCTCGTCAATGTTGCTTGTTGCTTCTTATCTCTTAAACTTGGTTACTGCGGAGCAACAACCGAGTTTAGCGTTTCGAGAAATGCATCGGCATCAACGCCATGCACCGCACACGCTTGTTCAAGAGTTTCGCCACTGGCCATTGCACAACCGAGACAATGCATCCCAATTGACTTAAACATTGGCACTGTTTCTGGCGCTTTTTCAAGAATATCAGCAATAATCATGTCTTTAGTAAATGACATTTTTCAAACCTCCGTTTGGGTAAATGCTAGTCTCTTGACTTAGCAAAGCAGTCGCTGCAGTAAACTGGTCTGTCAGTTTTGGGCTCGAATGGGATTTTTGCCTCTTGGCCACAGTCAGCACATATTGCTGTGAAATATTCCCTTGGGCCACGTGCCGCAGCTTTTCTGTTGTCACGGCAAACTTTGCAGCGCTGTGGCTCGTTTTGGAAACCACGCTCCGCGTAGAACTCTTGTTCGCCGCTTGTGAATATGAACTCCTCGCCACATTCCTTACAAATTAGTGTTTTGTCCTCGTACATTTTGAAACCTCTCTTTTTGACTTAAATCGTACCCCTTAGGGCCTGTATTTGCGTTCAGCCTCTGCTGATTGACGCCTTGGTAAAGCGGGCTAACCCTGCCCGAGAATCTGTGCGAGCTTTTTTCTAATCCTTTGCACAGCATTGTCCACCGACTTAGCCGGTTTATCCAGTTGCGCGGCCATGTCCTTATATGACATGCCATCTAAATATAGTTCCAACACACCGGATTCAAATCGCGACAGCACACCAAAGAGGAGCTTTTCCACCTCCTGTGCGCTCTCCCGCGCTATAACAAAGTCTTCAGGATCACGCAAAAAGTACGCACTTGGGGCATTAGTTTCGTCAAACTGCTGAGATTCCAGTGATATATAGCTGTTGAGAGGGGTATGTTTGTAACCTGACGCAGATCTAATCGCACTATAGATGCGCCTTCTGACACAAAACTCCGCATATGTAGAAAATTTTGCGCCCTTGTCAGGGTTGAATGTCCGCACCGCAGACAAGAGTCCGAGCATCCCTTCCTGAATTAAGTCCTCGCTGTCTGCCCCTGCCAGAAAATAAGGTCTGGCACAAGCTCTAACCAGCTTGGAGTATTCAGTTACGAGAGTTTCTTCCGCTTGAGCATCTCCCGCCGCGGCTTTTTCAGCCAGCTCCCGGCTCAAATGGTCATCAATATCAATCATAATTCTTGCCTGCTAAAGTAGTTTTTACACTCATTTCAGTTGCATTTGATTCTCAGTTTCAACCATGGTGTATACTACTTGCCTCAGATAGTATATTTATTGCTGTAAATAAAGTCAAGCATTTTATTAAAAAATAGCTAATATTTATTCAAAATTTAACTTTGTTAGGAGAGTTTTTGCATCAGACCGGTGAAATGATCCGCTATCTCCGTTGCTTCTTCGATTGTTTCAGCTTCGACCAAAACCCTTATAATCGGTTCGGTTCCCGACGGCCTTATGAATACCCTTCCCTTTCCTTCAAGCCGTTTTTCATAGATCTCCAACTCACTTTTTAGTTTGGGATGAGCCATTATGGCTTCCCTCTGAGCCGCTCCGCCTGTCAGTTTAAAGCTCGGCATCACTTGGGGGAAGCGCGGTATGTCCCTTACAAGTTCTGAGGCTTTCTTGCCTGAGGCTGTGAGGGCGTTTAAGAACTTTACCGCCGTTAGCTGCCCATCGCCCGTGGTGGCATAGTCAGAAAAAATTACATGTCCTGACGATTCGCCGCCCAAATTGCATCCCAGCTCAATCATCATTTCCAGAACATTTCTGTCACCTACGCTGGCCCTGTTAAATTTCAATTCATTATTTTTTGCAAAAACATCCATCCCTGCGTTTGAAACCACCGTGCCCACAAATCCGCCGCCTTTGAGCTGACCGGAATCCCTCATGTCACGGCTAAACACTGCAAGCATCATATCCCCGTCGATTTCGTTGCCGAGTTCGTCCACTATAAGACAACGGTCAGCATCGCCGTCAAAAGCAATGCCCAGGCTAAAGCGGCCTGTTTTCATCATATCTTTAAGATATCCAAGATGGGTTGAGCCGCAATTTTCGTTGATGTTAACCCCATTGGGTTCGTCAAAATCAATTTCAAACTCCACGCCCAGCTCCCTAAAAAGCAGGCGGGCCGTCTCCGTGGCCGCACCATTGGCACAGTCTATGGCAATCCTGCCTGGAAACCGTCCCCCTGTGGATGCTCCCGCCACAAACTTTACATACTCATCCGTCCTAAAGCCATGGTCATACTTAATCCTGCCTAGCTTGCCCCCTGTCAGGTTCGGAATGCTTTCAGAATTGTCAATAAAGTTTTCAATAGCTTCTTCCAGCGGGTCACTGAGCTTGTACCCGTCGCCGCCAAAAATCTTAATTCCATTGTGCTCATAAGGGTTGTGCGATGCGGATATAACTATACCGGCATCCGCCTTCGCTGTAATTGCCAAATAGGCCGCCGCCGGTGTTGGCAACACACCTAAAAGAGTCACATCCGCTCCTGCGGCACACAGCCCTGAGGCAAGTGCCGACTCAAGCATGTCACAGGATATGCGCGTATCCCTTGCTATAAGCACCTTTGTGCGCCCGCTATCTTCTCTTGCAAGAACCATCGCCACTGCGCGCCCCACCTTAAAGGCCAGTTCCGCATCAAGTTCTTCACCTGCTATTCCCCTAATTCCATCTGTCCCAAAATACTTTCCCAAAAAATTTACCTCCTTCTCGTCTTTGCAGACATCAGAAGCTGCATCTTCGTTGCAGCGGGTGCCTGCCCCGTTTTTGTTTATATCTTACATGTTAAAGCGTAAGCTGCTCATGTCCGGGATAAAGCAGCCCCACATGCTCATACGCCCTGCGTGTAACGCAGCGCCCGCGCGGAGTCCTTGTAAGAAACCCCTGTTGCATTAAGTATGGCTCATACACATCCTCGATTGTAACCGGCTCCTCGTTAATCGTTGCCGCAATAGTTTCCAGCCCCACAGGCCCGCCATTATAGTTTTTTATTATGCTTGTCAGAAGCAGCCTATCCACCGCATCTAAACCCGCAACATCAATTTCAAGCCTTGTGAGGGCATCGTCTGCTGCACTATGGGTAATAACCCCGTCGCCGATTACCTCGGCGAAATCCCGCACCCGCCGCAGCAATCTGTTTGCAATCCTGGGGGTTCCCCTGCTGCGCGAAGCAATTTCAAATGCCCCTTCAGGTTCAATGGGTATCTCAAGTATTTTCGCCGACCGCTCCACAATGGTCTGAAGCTCTTCGGGAGTGTACATGTCAAGTTTTAGGTCTATGCCGAACCTGTCCCGCAGAGGTGAGCTCAGCTGGCCCGAACGGGTTGTGGCCCCGACGAGCGTGAAGTTTTTAAGTTCAAGGCAAATTGAGGCTGCCGTCGGCCCTTGCCCGATTATTATATCAATTTGCTTATCTTCCATCGCAGGATAGAGAATCTCTTCGACAGCCCTGTTCATACGGTGGATTTCGTCTATGAATAGTACGTCATTTTCATTGAGGTTTGTCAGCAGTGCCGCCAAATCCTTGGGTTTTTCTATCGCAGGGCCTGAGGTTTTGCGCAGGGTGGTGCCCATCTCATTTGCAATAATAGCTGCCAGTGTCGTCTTGCCTAGCCCTGGCGGGCCGTGCAAAAGCACATGGTCAAGCGGCTCCTGCCTGCGCTTAGCTCCTTCGAGATAAATCGCCAAATTGCCCTTTGCCTTCTCCTGCCCAATATATTCAGACAGAGCCTGAGGGCGCAAACGGCTCTCAGAAGCATCTTCGCCGGTAAACGATGTAGTCATGAGCGCCGGGCCGCGCTCTTCTTCAAAATCTATTTCATTAAGAATATCATCGCTGAAATCAATACTCATGGTTTCCCCTCATCCTCACGGACTTCATTATGCTGTTTTTTTCGGTGAGCATACAGCTTCATTTTACCGCTTCATTTAGCCGCGTCTTCTTCGCCGGCCGCGCGGCGGTTTTTTATTTCACGGAATTTTTTAAGACTTCCCTAATAATTTCCTCAACTGACAAAAGGCTTAAATCAAGCCCCCGCATAGCTGCTGATATTTCGCTAGGACTGTATCCAAGCACGCCGAGAGCCGCGGCCGCATCACGCTGCTTTCCGGCAGGCATCCCCGCATCACCGCTAGGGATGGCAAAACCAGAAGATTTGAGTGCCGCTGTTTCCTTGCTCACCTTGTCCTTTAGCTCAAGAATAATTCTCTGAGCCAGCTTCTTACCCACGCCCGGAGCCACCGTCAGGGCACTCTCGTCATCGCTTATTATCGCCAGCGCCAGATTCTCAGGTGTGGACGCAGAAAGTATCGAAAGCGCAGCCTTTGGCCCCACACCCGAAACACTTATGAGCTGTTCAAAACATCTTTTCTCGCTCAAATCGTGAAATCCATATATATCAAAGGCATCCTCTTTTATATTGCAGTATGTGTATAGCCTAGTTTTTTTGCCTGATTCCAGCCGGGAGAGGGTGTTCATAGTAGTCATGCAGGCATAGCCGGCCCCTCCTATATCAATTACGGCAAGGTTATGCCCCATAATTGTCACATTACCTTCTAAGTAATAAAACATATATTAACTCCTATATCGTCATATCGTTGAGACCGCTCCCCCACCGATATTCATGACTGAATTTACGGTGCGGGCGTGACAGATGGCTATAGCCAGTGCGTCGGCTGCGTCATCAGGCTTTGGGGCTTGCTCCATAGACAAAAGGCGCTTTACCATATCCATCACCTGCTGCTTTGTTGCATGGCCGTAACCCGCAACAGCTTTCTTCACTTGCAGGGGCGTGTATTCGTACATAGGTATCCCATGCTCTTCTCCTGCAAGGATTATGGCTGCCCTGCCGTGTGCCACCGCTATGCCGGTCTTGAGGTTTGTGTTGAAAAACAGCTCTTCCACCGCAATAGCGTCTGGCTTAAAAGCCGCAATTAGTTCTGAAACATCATTCTTTATTTGCATGAGGCGCAAGGCAAGCCGCATTCCGGCAGGGGTTGAGATAACTCCATAGCGGTGCGGCTTCTGTACGCCGCCCCTGTCACTTATTATCCCAAACCCGACAGTGGCAACACCGGGGTCAATTCCAAGTATTATCAAAAAGGCCTGCCTCTCTTTCGCAATTTAGGTGGCATTCACCGCAGCTTGTATCGCTTTGCATTATACTTCATATATCTAAAATTTACAATTCCATTTTTCGCGATTATAGTGTACAATGAAGTTTAAGTTACTTTAATCCATCTTGATTACTGCCCGCTGCATCACACGAGCGCGTGACGTGTTCAGATGACAATTTCACATGGAGGGTTGATTAAAATGAGAAATACTTTTGACCGGCAACTGGAAGCACTGCATGATATGATGATTGAAATGGGCACTATGATTGAAAAAGCCATTTCTCTAGCCATACACGCCCTTGTTCAGCAGGACGAGGCGATGGCCAAGCAGGCAATTGCCTTTGACGAAAACATTGACCAGATGGAGAAAGATATTGAGTCCATGTGTCTCAGGCTGCTCTTGCAGCAACAGCCTGTAGCAAGGGATTTAAGAGTCATTTCGGCTGCACTTAAGATGATTACAGACATGGAGCGCATCGGCGACCAGGCAGCGGATATCTCTGAAATTGCTCTGTTTCTCATAGGTGAAACCTATATCAAGAAACTTGAGCATATCCCGATGATGGCAGAGGCAACCTCCAAGATGGTGGCTGATAGCATCAGGGCATATGTCAACATGGACTTAGAGCTTGCGCGTCAGGTCATTGATTATGACGATGTGGTTGATGATCTTTTCGACAGCGTCAGAAATGACTTAGTTTCGCTGATTGCCCAGGACGCATCCAACGGCCCGCAGTCTATCGACCTGGTGATGATTGCAAAATACTTTGAGCGCATCGGCGACCATGCCACAAACATTGCGGAGTGGGTTGTGTTCTGCATCACAGGCAAGCACGTAAATGATGAAGCCTAAGCGCCCTTAAAGGATTAAAAAAGTTGCCGTGAGATACATTCTCTCGGCAACTTCTTTGTTTATTTTGCGTATTCGACAGCCTTAGTTTCACGAAGCAAGTTGACTTTAATCTGTCCCGGATATTCGAGTTCGTCTTCGATTTTCTTTGCAATATCACGGGCCAATAGAATCATCTCATCTTCTGTAACCTCGTCAGGCTTTACCATTATGCGGATTTCGCGGCCGGCTTGTATGGCATAAGAACTATCTACGCCGCTAAAGGAACAAGTGAGTTCTTCGAGCTTCTCAAGACGCTTGATGTAGCTTTCGATATTCTCACGCCTTGCTCCGGGGCGGGCTGCGGAGATGGAGTCGGAGGCCTGTACAAGACATGCAATTATAGTGCGCGGCTCCACATCCCCGTGGTGGGCGTGAATGGCGTGTATGACCTCTTCGTTCTCTTTGTATTTTCTTGCTAAATCAACACCTATGGTGACATGGCTGCCCTCAACCTCGTGGTCAACCGCCTTGCCTAGGTCGTGAAGCAGGCCTGCGCGTTTGGCAAGCATTACATCTGCGCCAAGCTCAGCGGCTAAAAGGCCGGCAATGTGTGAAACCTCAATTGAGTGGTTAAGCACATTCTGCCCATAGCTGGTGCGGTAGCGCATTCTGCCCAGAAGTTTTACAATCTCTTGGTTAAGCCCGTGGACACCGGTTTCAAATGTGGCCCTGTCCCCTTCGGACTTAATTATAGCATCTACTTCTTTCTTTGCCTTCTCAACCATTTCTTCAATTCTTGCAGGGTGGATACGCCCATCCAGAATTAATTTTTCGAGGGCAATCCTGGCCACTTCACGGCGGACAGGGTCAAAACCGGAAAGGGTTATGGCTTCCGGGGTATCGTCAATAATAAGGTCTACTCCCGTGAGAGTTTCAATTGCGCGGATATTGCGGCCTTCGCGGCCTATAATGCGGCCTTTCATCTCGTCATTGGGTAGGGGCACCACAGAGACGGTCGCCTCGGCGACATGATCTGCTGCACATCTTTGGATGGCAAGGGATATATGCTCTCTGGCTTTCTGATCAGCCTCTTCCTTGAGGCGGTCTTCGATTTCCTTGATTTTCATAGCCGCTTCGTGGGTAACTTCGGATTCAAGATTCTTGATAAGGTAGCTCTTGGCCTCCTCTACAGTGTAGCCCGAAATTCTCTCAAGCATTTCATATTGGCTGCGCTTGAGGGCTGCAACATCTTCATGGGCAGCGTCTAGGTCGGACATCTTCTTCGTGAGGGTTTCGGATTTCTTCTCAATAAGGTCAGTCTTCTTGTCAAGCATCTCTTCTTTTTGCTGAAGCCTGCGCTCCTGCTTTTGAATCTCTGTGCGGCGTTCCTTGACCTCATTTTCGTGCTCTTTACGGCTCTTGTGAATTTCTTCTTTAGCTTCAAGCAGAGCTTCACGTTTTTTGTTCTCTGCGGCTTTAATTGAATCATTAATAATTCTCTTGGCTTTTTCTTCAGCGCTCTGTATTTCGCGCTCGGAAACTTTTTTTCTATAAAAGTATCCAATCGCAAGACACACGATAGCGGTAACTATTAAAGCAGCCACAAAAATTACTATTCCTATTGGGCTTGCAAACATAGTAAGGTTGCACACCTCCGTTTCTTTCATTATGATTATTAGTGAATTGTGTGTTTGCAGTGGTTTCGCGTCTGTACTCAATCCCTATGATGAAAGCTCCGTGCACAGATTTTTCAGAATTAATGCGCCTATTGGCGTTCTGAGTGCTCCGTGGCCGCTCATGCAGGTCACTTTTTAATCGTGAAAATACCCCTAATATTTCACCAATATCATCCCTTCTATTCTATATCTATGACAGCCTTGTGTCAAGGAAAATAGTGTTCGAAATTTACTAAGTTTTTCTTGACTTTGGTTTCGGCTTACTCTATATTATTAATGATGCATGGAGAGGTGTCCGAGCGGCCGAAGGTGCAGCATTGGAAATGCTGTGTACGTCACAAGCGTACCGGGGGTTCAAATCCCCCCCTCTCCGCCAAATATAGGAACTAATGCGAACTGAGTCCGATGTTTTTTCGTCGGGTAGACGTTCGCTTTTTCCTTTCCATTACAAAAACAGTAATGCTTTATCAGAAATTCAAACGCTGGTTGAGTTTTTGAAAAGTTCAAATATGCGGTTATTGTTTTATGACACCACAAAGCATAAAATACATTACAGAAGGCGGTGACAGATATGCGTGAAATTTTAGCGGGAAACATATCTCGGTACAGAAAAGATTTAAGCATGACACAGGAAGCTCTTGCTGAGAAGCTGGGTATAACCTTTCAAGCTGTCAGCAAATGGGAAACAGGGCAGACGGTGCCCGACACGATGTTGCTCCCAAAGCTCGCTCAAACCCTCAATGTCAGCATTGATAAACTGCTGGGTTACTCCGCTTTCAGCAGCGATGTTTCATATTACGAAAATGACTATCGGAGAGAAGAATACTTTTGGGGTGTCGAACCTTCAGCGATGTGCCTTAAAATACTGGAACTACTGCCCCCAGTTCGACCACTTAAAGTGCTTGATATCGGATGCGGCGAAGGTAAAGACGCTGTGTTTCTCGCCCGTTGCGGATATGATGTCAGCGCATTTGATATTTCAGAAGCAGGTCTTGATAAAACAAAACGCCTTGCAGAACAAGCGAGTGTCCATGTGCGGACCTTTCGTGCTAACATGTGGGACTACAGGCTTGATGAAAAATATGACGTGCTGTTTTCAAGCGGCGCACTCCATTATATCAAACCGGAACTGCGTGACGAGGTAATGGCAAATTATAAATCCCATGTCAATGAAAACGGGATTGTAACACTACACGTTTTTGTAGAAAAGCCGTTCATCACTGCACCGCCAGAAAAAGAAGAAAACTCATTCCATTGGAAATCCGGGCAACTTTTCACTTACTTCCACGACTGGTATATTGAGAATTGTTTGGAGTATATCTTTAACTGCAATTCTTCCGACATACCACACCGCCACGCCGCAAACCGGCTATATGCACGAAACGCGAAGGAGATTTAACGGATGGACAAACCTTTCTGGGAGCAAACCTACCGCGACGGCTCAGTATCTACATTTACAAAAGACCCGACTGCTGACATAGCGGAATATTGGACATTGTTTCCTGCTGGCGGGACTGTTTTGGATGTCGGTTGCGGCGAGGGCCGCAATTCCCCTGCCGCCTTAACAAAGCCCGCCCCCGCGCCTTACTCCTGTTGCTCCAGAAGTTTTAGTGCACCTGAAAAATCGTAATCTTCGACGCGGGCAATGACTTCTTGAAGGCCTGCAACCCCTTTGAGCTTCCCTGCATACTCCACGGAGCTATAGTCGCCTGCGGCGAGCAGGTCTTTGAGGTCCGCGATAGCTGCCATTAGCTCTTCGCCGTCTATTGCTGCGCCCCGTGCTCCCTTGCCTCCGTCCCGCTCTTCTTCCTGCAGCCTCTTAAAAATCGGCACATATTCCTCCAGGGCTTCCCGAAGTTCCTTGCTGAGCCTGTCAAGCTGTTCGGAAGTGTGACTTGCCTCACCGTTTCCAAAGGCGGTTTCAAGGGCGAAGGCCGCATCCTTGAGCTCTGTTTTGCCCAAATACGCAGCAATGCTCTTTAGGGAGTGAGCAAGCCGCTGTGCAGTCTTGTAATCACCTGCGTCAACCGCAGAGATTATCTGCTCATACGAATCGCTATTATCCTTTACAAAGGCTTCAACCGAACTGCGAAACAGCTCCGCATCTTCACCGGCAGGCACACTTACTGCATCTGCATTCGCCACAGACTTGCAAAGCTCCTGCGGCAAGTGCCTCTTGAGCACAGCGCACAAAGCCCCTACATCTATGGGCTTTGAAACAAAGTCAGTAAAACCCTGCTTCAAAAACATCTCTCGGGCATTCTCCACGGCGTTGGCCGTGAGCGCAACTATCGGGATGTCTTTGTATTTCCCGCCGAGTTGCTTGATTTTCACGAGTGTCTCAACGCCGTCCATTTCGGGCATCATGTGATCCATGAACACTATGTCATAATCCGAACACAGTATCCGCTCAATTGCTTTAGCTCCTGAATCCACAAGTTCAGCGTCAATATCCATGATTAGCAAAAGCCCATGAGCGACTTTTAAGTTAAAATCATTATCATCAACGACCAGCACCTTGGCACCCGGCGCTCTTAGGTTAAATTCATTTTTTTGAAATTTCTCGCTGTAGATATTGTCAGGATTACCCAGCACAATCGGAATTGTTATAATAAATGCCGCACCGTGTCCATACTCGCTTTCGACTAAAATCTCGCCGCCCATCATATTTACAAATGATTTGCTTATAGGCAGGCCCAGCCCTGTGCCCACCGCTTTCCAGTGATTTGATACATCAAGCTGTTCAAAAGGGTCAAAAAGCCTAGGCAAATCGGCCTGCCTAATCCCTACACCAGTGTCATCAATTCTAAACTGGAGATTATCTCCGAGTTTTCTTACACTGAGCTTTACATAACCCTTTTCCGTAAACTTCACGGCGTTACCGCAAATATTTATCAGGACTTGCCGGAGCCTTACGTCGTCACCATAAAGATATGGCGGCAAATCTTCAGAAAAATCTACTTTGAAATCCAGCCCCTTTGTGTTTGCAGCATATGTGAACATGGAGCTGATATTGTCCGCAAGCTGGTGTAAATTATAATCCACGGGGTTTAGCTCAAACTTGCCCGCCTCGATTTTGGACATATCCAGCAGGTCATTTATTATGGCGAGCAACAAATGGGCGGAAACATTGATGCTCTTTATATAGTTTGCTTGACGGTTGCTAAGTTCCTCAAGTTCCAAAATATCCGTCATTCCTATAATAGCGTTCATCGGTGTGCGGATTTCATGGGACATATTGGATAAAAACTCCGTTTTCGTACGGTTTGCCTGCTGCTCGGCCTCAACAGCCCGGAGCAGCTCCTTCTGTTTAAGGGACAGTTCCTCCGTGCGGATATCTATGAGCTTCTCAAACCTGAACCTTTCCCCACGCTTACGCAGCAGCAAAATTAATGTAAAAAGCAAAACCAGCAGCAGCACCGCCCCGGCGATGATGTACACAAAGCGCTCCTCCGCAAGCCTGACTCTAAAGTCATAGGTTCTTCTCAGCCATCTGCCTGAAATACTGTCCACATCAACAAGCCTCACAGCCCTAGTGACTATGGAAGCCAGCACTTCCTCTTCATTGTTAAATCCAAAAGTTGAGTCAAATGAATAGTCGAAAAGAAAATTCGCCTTATAGCCTGTAAGCTCCCGGAAATTGGTCATGGCTAACAGATGGTGTGAACTTGTCATAACCATCTCAACTTCCCCACGCTCCAGTGCATCAAATGCAGCAAATACAGAATCGTAGAGATATACCTGGCGGTGGTTGGGAAACCAGTTTCGCAGGAGTTCTTCATGGGCAGTGCCCAAGGACACGCCAATACTCACATAGGGTATCTCGTTTATATTTATATCGCGGAACTCAGACTTGGAGATGAGTGCAACCTTGTCATCCATGAACCTCTCCCCAGCCCATATAAACCGCCCATGCCGCTCCTTCGTTTCGATGAGTTCAGTAAGCATTGAGGCTTGCCCCTGCTCTAACAGGCCAATAAGCTCACTAAAAGATGCCTGCCCGTCATTTATACGCACAAAACTTATTCCAGTAAGAGCTTCAATTTCCCGGATCAAGTCAATCGCTATCCCTTCAAATTCCCCTGTGCGGGCATTGAAGAAGCTTATGGGGTAATTGTCCGTTTCTGCTGCGTAGTATACGTAAGGGGTATGTCTTATGAAATGACGCTCATGAAAGTCCAACTGACTAAAGAGTTTCGCTTTCAAATACGCCTGCTGCCCCTGGCTGTAAAGCTGGGTCAAATGGCCAATGGCTCCGCTCTCAAGCGCCAGTTGCACAATTTCGATTATGCTGCTCAGTTCCGCATTCTTAGCTGCGAGGGAAACAGGGCTGAATACAAAAGGAAAATAAGTCTTCATTACTACATTTTCAAACCTGCTAAAGACAGCTTCACTCTGAGATTCAGAAAAGAATACGTCAATCTCCCCGCTGCATAGCATTTCGTATGCGCGCTCAAAGTCAGGAATGCTGTAGGCATTAAACTCATGCTGCTCAAACCGCACAATCTCCGGCTTGGTAACTGAATCTTGCAAAAAGCCGTAGTTTAACACCCTCGTCTGGGCGATTTCCTCTAAGGGAGGCTGCCCCTCCATCCTCACCGTTATTACATGCCTTTGCGCGATATCCTCAGTCATAAAATATATCTCGCGCCGCTCCTGCGTCGCTGTGAGCGCGGTGGTAAAATCCACAGTGCCGCCGGCAAGGCCTTCGGTGATTTCATCCAAGTCATACATCACTGGAGTAAACTCAATTCCGAAAAGGCCTGATAGCCATCCGCTCACAAGCACAGCAAAGCCTTGCAGGCTACCGTCGTCATCGCGGAACATTTCGGTGCCATAAACTGAGGCTAGAACAAAGTTTCTATTCTGCTGCCGCAGGCTTTCTACCCTCTGCTTCAGCCCGGCCGAAACTCCGGGTATTTCGCTAAATGATATTTCCGCCCAGTCTTTTTCTGCCACTTCATTTGAAGAGCAGCCTGCGGCCATTGCCATTAGTGTTACCGCTATGAGGAAAGCTGAGCATATACGTCTAAGTGCCGTCATATGATCGCCCCCTATTCTCCAAATATAACAACCCTGTTTCTGCCGCTTTCTTTGGCCTTATAAAGCGCACGGTCTGCTTTGTTAATAAATTCGGAAGTATCGCTGCCCACCTGCGGAATCACCGAATATAAGCCAATACTCGCCGTAATTCCGGTTTCCTGCCCATCCTCAGTGGTAATAACTGAGGCTTCAATGGTTTTGCGGATCTTCTCCGCCACCATCTCAGCGCCTTTGTCATCGGTGCATGGAAGAAGCACAATAAACTCTTCCCCGCCCCAGCGCGCCGCTATATCAAAGGGGCGCATTACCGCATCATGGCACACCGAAGCCACCAGCTTGAGAGCTTGGTCGCCCTGCTGGTGCCCGTAAGTATCATTGTAGTTTTTGAAATGATCCACATCAAGCATGAGCACACTTATTGAGGTTTGCTCCCTGATGGCCCTGCCCCATTCTGCAAGCAAACGGTTATCAAACCCCCGCCTGTTGGATATCTCTGTGAGAGGGTCTATCATGCCAATACTTTCAATTGTGCGCATTTGTGAAACTATTTTCAGATGGGTGCTGACCCTAGCTTTGACTATGGATTTACTGAATGGTTTAGCTATATAGTCCACGGCACCCAGCGAAAAACCTTTTTCTTCATCTTTGACGCCCGATAGCCCGGTTATGAATATAACCGGGATGCTCCGTGTGATTTCAGACGCTTTGAGCGCTTCGATGGTCTCAAACCCGGTAATATCCGGCATGAGCACGTCGAGCAATATTAAATCAGGCCTATGCTCCTCTGCAAGCTCAATGCAGCGGCTGCCTGTTTTGGCCACAAGCAAATTGTACAACGGCGAGAGTATTTGGCCCAATATGTCTAAATTGTGCTTTTCATCGTCTGTTATCAGTACCGTGAATTCTTTCTTCTCAACCTTAATCATGACTACACTCCCCAGCCCTCGCTAAATAGCTTTAGCGGATGATTAAAAGTCTGCCAATACTGTTTTATTCAAATTTAGGATATCGCGTTCCCCAACATAATCATAATATCACTTTATCACAAGCTCTGCAATAAATATTTGTGTTTTGAGTCAATGGTTTTACTAGCCCCCCGATAAACCAGCCGCCTAACACGGGCGCTGTTCTGGGGAGGAAAGCGGGGTGTCCGCAGACCAGCCGGACATGGTTGCTGCTCTGGGGGGAAGTGGAACGGCCGCAGTCCTGGAACACAAGTTTTGTCCATGCTGCCAAGTCTACGCCAGAGTAGACGTGACTGACGTAGGCCGTTTCACTTTTCAACAGAGCAGCAACCATGTCCGGCGGATAGGTTTGAGATGATTTTAGATACGTGTCAATTGAAATCCACAATCCTCCCGATGAGCGCCATGCGGGCATCGTCAAATTCGTAGTTGCAAGTGGATAGTGTTATAAACCTATCACCTGCACCAGCCCCGATTTCTCTGTAATTACGGGCAACGCTCTTTACATAATCAAGAAACTCAGCTTGCTCCACATCATTTGCAAACATTGAATTGTAAATCACCGCATCATCCGCAGCCACCACAACCCAAGCCATGAACTCAATCTCATATGTTTCATCTGCCGCAAAAATCAAACCCTTACTGCTGGCATTAAAAAATTCCTCATCGTCAAAATTTATCAAAGTGCCAAACATACTGCCATTTCTCATGTTGTGCCCGAAAATTATTGTGTTAAAATCATTAAACCCATCATCGTTACGGTAATCCATGAAAAGAGTGCCCGAAACCAGATAGTTTTTATCCAAATCTATGTGCAAGTAATAATCGTTATTATCCCCTTGTGCAAAGGGATGGTCAATACCTGTGTTTGGAACCCTCAGCCACCCCACCACACCGGGGTGTTTTTCTTTAAGATCTATGATGCTCTGATTAATACGCCCCTGAGAAGCCGCCGGCAAACCTGCGGGCGGCTTCTCAGGAACACCAGCAGCGTAAGCCATCGGCAATGCAGGCCTATACTGCATAAGGCGCTCACGGACCTGCGCCTCTTGCGTAGTGCTTGAGTTTATGAGATTCAACTGATACCCACTGTAACCAATAACGGCAAACAAAAACAGCACAACACCTAAAAGCAAAAACTTTTTCGCCTTCAAAACCTACCGCCTCCTCTTTTGTAAGTTTGCTTTGTAGTATGCAAAGGCAATCAGCGAAAGCAATATATTACTGATTATTATGAGCGTCATCCAAAGCGCCGGGTTGCTCATATCCCCTGTTTTGGGCCCGGCAACCGGCTTGCCGGCTCCGCCCGTAGCACCTACTGCGGCTTCTTCCAAGGAGGACGGAAGCACAACAAAGCCATCCGGGCCGCCTAAAGCAATGTCCCCTGAAGATGGAATATCTACATGGGTTCCGTTTTCGGCACCGCCTACAACTGCCGGGTCAATTTCAGGAAGGACATTTATTACAACGCTTTCTTCGCCGCCTCCACCGGTACTGCCTCCGGCACTTCCGGCACCTGCGCCACCACCTGCGCCGCCATTTGCGCCCCCGCCGTCACCCCCAGGGCTGCCGCCATATATGTGCTCAAATGATATCCCTGGCATTTTCTCGCCGTTTGAATAAATGAGCGCCACGGCTTCCTGCCCGTTTATTGCATACACCTCAATTATGTATGCCCGCTGATCCAAAACAAAGCTGCTTCCTCCCGAAACCGCCCGCAACTCATAAGTGTAAACACCTGCGGCAGAGAAATGCACCGCATCTATATACCTCTCAACCGTACCAGCTAATGTAAAAGTATAGCCCTCGGAACTGCTTTCTTGAGGCATTGGCGCATTTACAGATTTGGGCGTTAGGATATATGTAAATTCTGTGGCTTGTAGTGCAGGTGAGCCGCCTGTGATGGTTTGATTTAAGTTTAGTGAAACTTGCCACCCGCTTGCCGCATATGCCGGCACCGCACCGGCACTGATTAGGCAAAGCACCACCAGAGCCGCTGCAAAAAGCCGCTTGACGCACTTGCAATTTTCAAATTGTATTTTATAACCAGCTGCGCCCATAATCATTTCACTCCTTCACCGGGTTTCTTCTTGAAAATCATTAATATTACCAGCAAAACTAAAACACATGGCAGTGCCACCAGTACAATTTTCACCCATAAATCAGCCTGCACCCAAGAGCCGCCCAGTTCATCTATAACAGGTATTGCAATGAGTGGCGCTGTGGTTTCTACAGCAAATGGGTCACTGTGAATTGTTTCTACTATTTTCCCAATAAGAATATCCCGCCCATTGGTGGAGTCTGCGGAGCAAGTCGAAAGCAGGACAATACGGTCATCTATTGTTACAGATACATCCTTCCTTGTGTGCATTGCCATTTCCATGAGCAAGCCCAAATACGCTTCCTGCTCATCCTCTCCTGTCACCCTTACCCTGAACACGGAGTTATCATAGGCATCGGCGTGTACAAAGGCGAAAAACTCCAGACCGTGTTCCTGCCCGTCAAAGTACAAAGTCCCATACTTTCTAGCGTCAAAATAATCCCAGGCGCTAAACAGGCCTATTTCGCCAAACATCGCTGCGGCCTCCATGTGGTGCCCATAGAGGATACTGCTGAAATCCGAAAAATCGGCTCTGCTCCGGTAGTCCAGAAAAATAGCTCCTGAAAGGGAGTGCCGCCCTTCTGCGCTGGTGTTTACGTACTTTATGTTATCCGCCCCCTGCACCACGGGGTAATCAATATTTGTCCCGTACACTGTGAGCCAGGCGAAAACATCCGAGTTTATGGCTTGCAGCTCTTTGAACGCTTTCGCATTGTTTTCAGCGGTGGGCTTGAACATTTCATAGTGGGTAAAACTTGCCGCGCCGAACACTTGTCCTGAGTCCCACACGGTATAGCAGCCAAAGGCAAGCAGAAGCAAGATAACTATGAGTACAACCGTATTTATCAAGCCATTTGCTATCCTTATTGCTCTTATGCCTGCTTTGGCTGCTATGTTCATGGAGGACCTCTTTAGGATTAGAATTTGTACTGCCGCAAGTTTATGTTTCCGCTTTTACACAGCACTCGGTGCTTAGTCTACAGTTTTTCTTTTGCGCGACTTCACAGCAATGAATACTATAAGAGAAGCAATGGCCAGCGCTATTAGTCCGATAAACGGCAGGTCGTTGAGGTTAAGTCCTGTCGGCGTTACGCTTTCGCGGTTATTTGTAAAGTTTGCGCTGTTTACACTTTCTCCCACAAGCTGATCCCCTGTAGATAGCTCTGTGCTCATTTCCCCCGTTACATTGCTTCCAGTAACATTGTCTGTTGTCACAATATAGCTGGGGATATAGTTTGTTGCAGCACCTTCTGTAACTTCATAGCCTGTACCTACAGGAGTGTCAACAAACACAAGTTTCTGTGAATGCTTGAGTTTGAAGGCTGTTTCGCCGCTTGTTGAAATTTCGATATATTTTCCGCCCGCATCTTCACCCATGGCCACGCCGTCTACATTGTCTTTGGGGTCTATGACAGTGCCATTTTCGACGATATAGGCTCTGTAGAAATCAGGCACATCGGTTACTAGTACCGGAACTTCCAGGGAGATTGTAAAATCAAAGGACTGTTCCCTGCTTGCAAAGTCACCTGTAACTAGCTTTTCTACAGATAATGTGGATTCTGAGTCCTTTGTTGGGTCGGGGTTTTCCTTGTTATCCGCGCCATTTGTCTTTACAAAGGTGTTGTTAAATACCATCTGGCTAAAGATGTAGTCTTCGCCATTCCCGCCCGGAGTCGGGTCTACTTTGCTGCCGTCGCCCGGGGTTCCATTATCAGCTACTGTAACCCTCGTTCCGATACCTTTAATTATCGTTTTGCCACCGTCATCATATCCCACATAAACCGTAATTGTGTACTTAGCGTCAGAATAAGTCAGCACCTCGTGGGGGGCATTGCTGTCAATAGGCGGGTTTGTGTCCTTTTTTTCCGTAATTTCATATACGAATATGCCTGCATGAGGGAAGGTAACACCTTCAAAGATATCGCCTGACTCCTTAACAACATATGTGATGTTATTTGTAGTATTTGTCTCTTTGTCGGCCGGCGAGAAAGCTATAGTCAAGTTGTTCTCATTTAGTTCGGGCATAGAAGCGAGGGCTTCGGGTGTTGATACCTCATCGACACTAATTTTTTCAACAAGGAATTCGAAGGTTGCACCCGGGATTTCGGTGCCTATCGGAAGCTGCAAAGTTTTGTTTATAGCCGCCTGTGTTGCAATAACTCCGGCAGGCACATCTGGGGTTTCGTCGTCGTCATCGTCGTCTGCTGCAAGAACTGTTATGCTTGAAAAAGCTAGTATCAGCATCATAACAATTGCCAGCAATGATTTGAGTTTTCTTAACATGGTGGTTCCTCCTAAGATTTTTCGTTGGAATTATTTAATACATGCGATAGAAGTAGTATGGATAATTTTCAATCTCAGATTCTAAAGCACGGTATTAACTTACAAATTGCGGCACATTGCCGGGCATTTTTCTAAAGCCCCCTGCGCCTTATAATTGTGATAACTGTCCCCAGCGTGTCCTCTGCATTTACAGAGCCATAAACACGGCTATCCGTTGCGTTTTCCCTTGCATCTCCAAGGACAAAGACCTGTCCCTCACCCACGGTTAACGGAAATGACACCCCGTTTGCATATGCCCAAGTGCTGTAGTAGATTTCAGGCTCTTGCTGGACCGCCCCGTTAATGGATAGCCCGCCCCCTACTATGTCTACAACATCTCCTGCTCTTGCAACAACCCGCCGCACCTGGCGCTCGCCCCTAAAGTCCAGTAGAAGAATATCCCCTATGGAGTAATTTTTGTCCAAGCGGTAAAACACCACAAGGTCGCCGCTTTTGACCATCGGGGCCATGCCCGGCTCTATGCTCCTGTGAAGACCATACAGGAATGTAAAAACTAGGGTAAACACGGCTGCTATTACAGCAATTTTTATAATAAGCGCGCCAAGTTCTTTTAGAAGAGAATTTTCCTTGCGGGATGTCCCCGCAGACACCTCTTTGACAAAACTTTCCCCGCTTTCACCCGCCTGTACAGGCTGCGGCTCATCCAGTGATTTCGCAGTCATGACATCACCTGCTTTCACTAAAATCGTAGCGTTTTCAGGCCTTTTTTTCTACACCCTAAAGGGTGTTTTCCCGCTATGCTTTTGAAAAACCTTCCCCTTTTGCGCATGGCAGCTTTAGCTACAAATGCTGTCAAGGCTAGTAAGGATATTAGTACAGGCATCAAAAGCATTGCAGCAAGATTCCCCATTTTTATACCCGTCATCGGCACATCACTTCGAATGTTGGTAAACTCGAAAGTACGGTCTGCCGTCATAAGCAGCAGCGTCGTGTCGTTACCATTTACCACGGTGCCCTGATTTGCGCTATCTGTGAAGGATACATCATAAGTTCCGTCTGCCTTCTCGATAACCTGAATGTAAGCGTCCTGTGGGATATCTGCAATTATAATAATTTGCCCATGACTTAGCTGAAATGTTGCGCTTCCATTTTCATCTAGGGTTAGAATGCCATTTGGCAAGGCTGCTATAGCGGAATTTCCCTCCACAGCTCCTGTGTAGCTAAACTCCTGCCCCTCAGGCAGAGGCTTTCCATCCGAACCTTTGAATGTAACTGTGAAATCAAACTTCGCATTTGGGCTGCCTAATGTACCTCCTACAATTTTAGAAACTGTCAGGCTGACTGCATTTTCGCTTTTGAAGTTGCCTGTGGCATGTGTGTTTGATTTGATGGAATATGAAAGAGGCGTTCCTGTCATAACTGCTTCAAGACTAAAAGCTGTTTCACTTCCGTCATCATCTGCTTCTTTTTCTCTTGAGCCTATTTGCCAATTGACAAACTGGTCTTCATCCTGCGCAGAAAACGTAACCGCCGTGCCGGCAGGAACAAAGTATCCGCTTGTCACAGGGTGGTTGTTTCCGCCGGCCCGGGCGCTCACACTACCCTCGCCGTCTCCCACACTATATGTCACCCGCCAAAATCTCGGACCTTCTGCATTAATATCATAGTTTGTAAACGGATGAGGGGTTCCATCTGAGAAAACACCTGACCCGGCAGGATTTTCCTCCACCACTGCCACACTCACCGTATCCGGCCTTATCCGGGAGCGCGTGCCCGCCGCCAAGCGGCTATCAACCCTTACTCCGTTGCGGGCGGTATTTCCTGAAAATACCGAAGGCGGGTCTATGGTGACTCTGTTTAAGTTACTGCTCAAGTTTAAGTGAGGTATAAACAAGCCGCCGCCGTCGAAGGCTGTGTTGTTAGTTATTGAACCGCTTCGCATGTTGAGGGTAATGTCTCGGGAACTTATGTAAATACCCCCGCCATTTCCCACAGCGTTGTTTCTGCTTACTGCTCCGCCATCTATGTTCAAAATGCCGCTGCCATCTGCATAAATTCCGCCGCCATGCTTGGGGCTATTATTGCCCTCAATTAGAGCTGTGCCGCTGACATCCATGCGCCCATTAGATATAAATACCCCTGCGCCATGATTTGTCAAATTATTGTTACCCCTTATTTCACCGCCGCTCATATCAATGGCAGAGCTTGTGTTGCCCGTAGGAAATCTCACATATACTCCTGCACCGTTTCCGCGCCTAAATGTGTGAGCTGGGGTCGTCTGGTTGTTATCTATGGCAGAGTTTCCGGTTATTATCCCGCCTGTCATAGTAAAGCCTGCCCGGGTCATAACGCCGACACCGCCACCGTTACCTGAAAGCGACGTATTATTTGAGGCTGTAGCCATGGCATAGTTACCTCTTATTGCGCCTCCGTTCATTATAAATCTGCCGGATTCTGGATCACCTACTATTCCGGAACCCGCAACAAAAACACCGCCGCCATTGGCCGCCATTAGTGTAGATGCGGAGCTTTGCGCAGGGTCAGCGCCCTCAGACAGAGCCCTGTTTTCATAAATCTCGCCGCCATCCATTGTAAATACCGCATTGTTAAATACGGTTACACCGCCGCCATTACCGGCAAAAAACACCGCCGCGACGGAAGCTGTAGGAGCTGTAGAGTTAACCGTCCTCACTGCCTTGTTGCCGTAAATTGCACCGCCGAGCATGTTAAATGTGGTGCCCGTCCCGCCAAGGAATACGCCCCCGCCATTTGAAAGGTTTCCCGCATCCCAGGAGCCTGCTGGGCTATTAGCATCGGCTGTGGCGAGGTTATTTTGTATATGTCCGTCAAACATGGTGAACGAAGCACCTCCGCCGAGGAACACACCGCCGCCATTACCCGCCCTGAAACTGCGCCTATCATCTGCGGAAGGAAGAGAGGAAGATCTTGTGCGGATTGCTTTATTTTCGCTTATAGTGCCTTTGTGCATTATAAATGCAGATCTTGCACCTGTTACGAACACACCTCCACCGCTTGAAGTGACGATAGCATTGCTGCTAGTCGGAGTTGCTGCAATTTCTCCTAGCCGTGCGGTGTTATTTGATATTTCACCGCCGCGCATGTTAAATGTGCCGCCGTTCTGTACAAGCACACCGCCTCCAACAGCTCTCATATTGCCCGAGTTTGCAAACTCGCCTCTGGCAAGGTTATCCCTTATTATGCCACCGTACATGTTAAATAATGCACCCGAGCCCTCAACATTTACACCGCCGCCTGAGTTGCCGGCTACATTGTTGTGTATTAAAGAGCCTGGCATCATTGTAAATCTGCTGTTTTGAACATCTACGGCTCCGTTAGATGAGGTGGAGTTGTACCTCATTTCTCCGCCAAGGCATAAGACAAAGTGCCCTCCGGTCTCTACTGCGACGCTGCCGCCTCTGGCATTATCTATCTGTGCCCTTATTTCAAGTGGTGCCGGTGGGTTCACCGGTGCCGCCTGTGCTGAACTTTCACTAGAATTTTGCAGTGCAACATTTCTCAAAACCAGCGCACATTTCTCGGTTCCGTCTCCGCGCACTCTGAAGGTCTGTGTAATACCACTGCTTGTATTGCTTATTACAGCCTGCCCGCTTTCCGCATCTGGGTTCGCTCCTATTAGCACAACTGTAGCTCCGGCAGCCACCCTTGCCACCGAGTTGTTCCCGGTTATATTTCCTGTGTTGATGTGAACCGGTATTATAATATGGGTTATTTCATTTGCCGATGCGCGCTGTATTAATTCTATCAGCCTTGTGTATATGGTGTTTGCCGGTTCTGGATTTAGGGTGATTTCTCTGTTAGGCAGGGCATACCATATGTCCGGGCCATCTACCTCTTCTTGGCTAAAGTAAATGGTGGATGATTGGCGCGCATTGTTGCCGGTGCTTATCTTGTATAGAGTGATTATTATATTTTTGTCAGTTTCATCACCGGTTATATCTTCTCTATACATCCAGCGCCAATCTTCAGGCAGGGCGACAGTGATGTATTCTTCAGAAACATTTGTTTCATACCCCAATTTCAAAACTACGTAGATATCGCCTTCATCATCTATATCTATTATTTCATATTCAATTTCTTTGGAAGCAGAAACTGTTACGTTGCGGTTAGAGTCCAGTTCAACATAGATTTCTATGGGCTCGGCTTCTTCTTCTTCTTCTTCTTCTTCTTCTTCTTCTTCTTCTTCTTCTTCGCCGTCCTCGTCCTCATCCTCTTCTTCCTCGTCAACTTCCACGGCATCTTCTTCCTCTTCTAAAGCCTCTGGCTCACCGTCTATATCTTCTTGCGCACCCTCTGGCACTTCTTCAGATTCCCCTGCGTTATCTAACCCACCGGGTGTATCTACAGATATATTAGATGCATCTGCATCATCAGGAGCATCTTCAGATTCATCGGAAATATCCGCCTCACCGGCTGTATCATCAGGTTCACCGAAGCCCTCAAAAGAAGCTGTCTCCTCGTCAGCATTGTCAGACACCTCAGAAGTGTCTGCCTCATCAGGAATATCTTCGGATAACTCAGGAGCCTCTTCGCCGGGCGGCACTCCTTCATCTACATCAGAGTCGCCATCACCTAGTTCTGCATATGGCTCTGAGCCATCGGCAGTTGCTGCGTCCGTTGCGTCTTCCGCCTCTTCGGCTAAGCCCTCAGCTATCTCCGAACTGCCCTCGCCGGGCTCTGCATATATTTCCGGAACTTCCGCATCTTCCTCGTAGGCAGAAGCCACCGGCGCCACAAACAAACCTATTAAAAGACCTGCCGACAATATAATAGCTGTAATACGTTTCACGGTATTCTTCCTCCTTTTGCTTCACCCTCAACCACGCAATTCCGACCATATAAGTCCACATAGCTGAGATGTGCCTACACTATAATTATATTTATTCTTAAATCCGCCAATACACCCAAAAGGATAAAAATCTCACAAAAACTCCCCTTCTCATATATATGTTCAGAAGGGGGAGCCGCAATATTTGATTACCTGTGCAGTGCAAGGCACTTTCTAACAGCCCACACAAACTCTACCCAATAAGTTTTCTCTCCAGCGCAACACGTATGGCATCCACGCTGTTTGCGGCATCGAGCTTTATGTATATTGATTGCAGGGTTTTCTTGACTGTATTGATAGATAGATACCTATTGTCCGCTATTTCTTCCCGTGAAAGGCCGTGGTATAAGTCACTTAAAATCTCCCGCTCGCGCTCTGAGAGCTCAATAGATTCTTTTATGTTTAGATCCCTTTTTATCGCCTCGGCGACTACCGCAGTTTTTTTTGCGTATATAGACATTCTGCGCTCTATTGTTTTTAGCCACTGCTTGGGTATCATGCAGCTCTCACTGGCCATTGCCGCAGCAATTACGGGGTGAAGTTCTTTCTTAAGCTCGATAAAAAACATCTCAAACATTCCCTCAAAGGACATCCTATAGGCTTTTTCAAAGGCTTCCAGCGCCCCCTCCGTATCCCCGGTCCGCACTAATGCCACCGCAGTTAGAACTGAGATTCTTATTTCGCCGAACAAAAAACGCTCATGCGGCTCTCTTAGATGGGAGTTATTGAGCAAAGTCAATGCCTGCTGATATTTTTTTGCGGCGATATAATAAGATACGCTCACAACCAGCTCCCTTGATAGGATTTTAATGCCGGAAATCATTTCTTTTTCATCCAAAACAAGCCACTGCGCAATAGGCTCCAACACCCCGATGGACACATAAAACGTCCCCGTATACAAATCATAATAAAGCTGGCCGTTTCGGAAATCTTTATTATCCAGATGCGAGCGCATATTCTTTAATATACCTCTTGCAAGGGCTGTATCACCCTCTTGCACCGCAATTCTAAGCAGATATTTTTCCGCCAGCGCAGAAATGCTGTATTGCTTTTTATCCTGCGCCTTAATCATTGCGCTATGGGCATGACGCCTCGCAAGCTCAGGCTGGTTTTTGAAAAAAGCATATTCGCAGGCGACCAAGTCCTCATAACCTGCAAATACATTAAAGTGCGTTTCTTTATTGTACTCCGCCGTCAGCCTTACCGCTTCCAAAAAAAGCTCTAATTCCTGCAAGGCTGCTCCCTCGCCGACTAAGCAGGCAAAAGAGCGCACATCGGCACTAAAAAAGGCTGCCACCGCTTCTTCAGGCAAGATTTCTGAGCGCTTAAAATATTCCACGGATTTTTTCAAAAGTTCTGGAGCATTATAGTTGTGCGTAACTGTGCAGTTATACATGTCAATATATGCCAAGTTGCTATAAGAGCTGTAGAGAATCACATCGGAAACAGGTGAGTCCACACGCTCCCATTTCCTTATTACAGCCAAGGAACGCTCCTGTGCTTCATCATACTTGCCCGCTCCGACCAGCAGCAGCGGAACGAAAAAATTCTTCAGCAGCAGATAGCTCACATCATTTTTATTTCCACTGCACGGCTGGATGTTTTCCAAAATGCCCAGAAAATATTCACTTGTATTGCGGGGCAATTTGAAAGGGTATGAAAAAAATGTTTTGACTATACTCTCAAAGCGCCCCAGCTTAGCATAATAAGCAACAGCGTCCATATAAAAGGCATTTTCACAGCACCACTGCGCCGCCTTGCAGTACGTTTCCTTTTTTTCTTCGTCGGACAGGACATATAGCTTGCTTTGCAAAAACTCCAGGTAGAGCGGGTGTATTTTCAAGTTGTCCGTATAATGGCTAAACCATATAAAAGGCGAAAGCAGCGGAGTGTTTTGCAAAAGCTCCGACTCGTCTGAAAAACTTTGTGCAAATACAATCGGCAAATCCGACAGCAGTGACAGTTTCACTATGGACTTCTGCACATCTTTTGAAAAGCCCTCCCAGGCTTCCGCTTCCAAAAACTTAAAGATGTTTTTCATCATGGTGCTCAGTGCATATTTATAGCTATTCGGCATTCTCGTCAAAATCGCTGAAAGCATGTTTAATGCAAGAGCCCAACCCTTTGTCATATCCATAAGCTGAGATAGTTCCCCTGTGGAGAGCGGCACTCCGCACTGTATGAAAAAATCTGTGGCCTCCGCCTGCGTAAATTTCAGGTCACCCTCAGTGATAATCCCCACATTTTCTCCAGAAAGAAGGGGTATAATATTTATGTCAGGCTCTTCCCTGGCGATTACAATAATGCACAGCCCCGGAACCTTTTGGTTAACGCAACGCTCTATAAATGTAAAAATTTCCTTCGAGTATATCAGATGAAAGTCGTCAAACACCAGAAAACTCTTCTCAAAGCGGTGCAGCGGATGCTTTATAACTTCAGCTACCAGCTTAAACTGTGCCGAAGTTTTCGGAAACCCGAAGCCCATTAGCCTTTCCGCCAAATCCGGATTATAGGAGGAAATCATCCGAGTAAAGCTCTCCCAAAAAAGAGAGCCTGCATTGTCACTCAAAGTAAGCTGCATCCATCCGACAGCAGCATCCTGTTGTGCTTGTATGTAGTGGGACACAGCCTGAGTCTTGCCATAGCCTGTTCCCGAAATAACATAAACAAGTTTGCAAGATGCCACCTGATCTAAAATATTATTAATCCGTGACCGCTTAATATAGTGGGATGTCAAATATAGGTTGCCTGTTTTAATGTTGTTTTTAGTTTCCATTTTCATGCAGTATTTTCACTATCTGTTGTTGGCGAGTAACGCCGCCTGCAACTAGATGGTGCGGACACACTATCCAGATGGCACAGAGCTTTTTTCTATCATAATAAAATTTAATCACTCAGTCCGCTGCATGTCTATAGTCCTTACTGACTAAAATATTCCCGGGTGCGGATGAATGTATTTGGCAGCAAAAATGCAGTATATTCATTTTTTGCTCATTTTCAAGCACCGCTTCTTTCCTTTTTTATGTTGCGTAAGCGAGTTGCCGCGTATATAATGATTGAGGCTCTGCGCATAATGCCGCAGATGACACACTATATAGGGGTGATACTAAGTTTATGGCAAGAGTTCGGAAGGTCAGAAAATCAAAATTAAACGGCAGCACAGGTGAAATTAGAGTCAAGCATCCCAACGCTTTTCTTTATGGATTTGCGTATATAATTGCATACCCCATGCTCAAGCTGCTCTTTAGGCTCGACGACGGCCGGCGCGACTTCGTACCGCCTGAGGGGCCTTTTCTTGTCATCTCCAACCACTCCACCATGCTTGATTTTCTCTTTGTCATGCTGCCTTTTTACCCGCGCAGGATTAATGCCGTAACGTCAAACAGATATTTTTTCAAAAGGCCCCTTAGCAAAATATTGCCCGTGATGGGCTGCATCCCCAAGAGCCAGTTTGAACCTGATGTGCTCTCAATAAGGAAGGTAAAGACAGTGCTAAACCGCGGCGGAAGCATTTTGCTGTTTCCCGAGGGACGCTGTAGCACAGATGGGTCATTCGCAGGAATACACAGGTCTACAGGCAAGCTCGTAAAGAATCTTAACGTGCCTGTTGTGAGCTGCTATATTGACGGAGCCTACACCTGCGTGCCACACTGGCGCAAAGGCATCCGCCTGGGACGCGTGAGGGTGAGCATGGCCAATCTCTTTTCGGCAGAGGAAATCCAGTCGCTATCCGTCGAAGAGATTAATGAGGCCATAATCACCAGGTTAAGGGGCGAAGATAATGCCCGCTCCGGCAAGCCTATAAGAACTTTTACATCAAGAAGACTGGCAGAGGGGCTTGAGAAGATTTTATACTGGTGCCCAAAATGCGGCAAGGAACTAACTATGACAACCAAGGGCAACCAGCTCCAGTGCTCAGCCTGCGGCAATTCTGCAGTAATGGACAACAGGGGCAGACTGACAGCCCTTTCCGGCAGTGTGGCTCCTGAGAGCATACATAGCTGGTATGCAGAGCAGGCGAATCAAATCTCTAAGTGGCTCCGCGAGGATATGGAGCCTCTGAAAATCCCCGTTTCCGTCCATGTGACAGGTTCTAAGTACCGTGACGGCGCGATTACCACAGGCTCAGGTGTCTTGCGTGTGGACCCCTCGGGGTTTACATTTGTAGGCAAGCTCGGCGGCGAGGACTGCGAAGTGTTCTTCCCCGTGGAAACCGTGCCCGCGCTGCCTTTTGAGTATAATGATAATTTTCAGATTTTTTCCACCGGGAATATCTACAGGTTCTCCCCGGACGACCCCAGGCGCAGCGCAATGTACGCCCTACTGGGCGAAGTCGCCCACCAGAGGTTTTCCTCCCGTGTTTTGATGACGAAGGGGGAGTAAACGGAGGCAATTTATGGACAGCAAAAATCGGAGAGTGCTTTTGCACTCCCCGATTTTTTTGCATTATCATTTTGAACTGATTTTTAGTACATGCCGCCCATGTCGGGTGCTGCGGGCATTGGAGCTGGGGGTTCCGGGATGTCAGCTACCAGTGATTCTGTTGTCAGCACCATACTTGCAACAGATGCTGCATTTTCGAGGGCTGAGCGTGAAACCTTGGTCGGGTCTACGATGCCGGCTTTTACCATGTCGCCGTATTTCTGTGTTGCAGCGTCGTAACCGAATGCCGGGCTCTTGGATTCTCTTACTTTGTCCAAAACCACTGCGCCTTCAAGGCCTGCGTTCATTGCTATCTGCATTACAGGAGCTGTGAGGGCTTTGGCAATCAGGGCCATACCTGTCTTTTCATCGCCAGTTGCGCCGTCTAGGAGTTTTTCAACTGCTTTGGACGCTACCACGTAGATTGTGCCGCCGCCTGCTACGATACCTTCTTCAACTGCTGCGCGGGTTGCGTTGAGGGCATCTTCCATGCGGAGTTTTTTCTCTTTCATTTCGGTCTCTGTGGCTGCACCAACTTTGATTACAGCTACGCCGCCGGAGAGCTTTGCAAGGCGCTCTTGGAGCTTTTCTTTGTCGTAGTCTGAGGTTGTGATGTCGATTTCAGTTTTGATCTGGTTGATGCGGGCTTTAATTTCTGCCGGCTTGCCTGCGCCTTCGACAATGATTGTGTTGTCCTTGTTGGACTTAACTTGTCTTGCACTGCCGAGCATATCAATAGTAACTTCTTTGAGCTCCATGCCTAGTTCGCTGGAGATAACTTCACCGCCTGTGAGGGCTGCGATATCCTTGAGCATTTCCTTACGTCTGTCGCCGAAGCCGGGAGCCTTGACGCAAAGGCAGTTAAATGTGCCGCGGATTTTGTTTAGGATGATGGTTGCCAGAGCTTCGCCTTCTACATCTTCTGCAATAATGACTAGCTTGCGGCCGCCTTGTACAACTTGTTCCAAAACAGGCAGAATCTCTTGGATGTTTGAGATTTTTTTATCTGTGATGAGAATGTACGGCTCGTCCATGACGGCTTCCATCTTCTCAGCATCTGTAATCATGTAAGGAGTGATGTAACCACGGTCAAACTGCATACCTTCAACGACTTCTGAATATGTTTCAGCAGTCTTGGATTCTTCAACAGTTATAACGCCGTTTTGGGAAACTTTTTCCATGGCTTCCGCAATCAGCTTGCCTATGGTTTCATCGCCTGAGGAAACTGCGCCTACACGCGCGATGTCTTTTGTGCCTGAAACTGGGTGTGAGTTTGCTTTGATTGCGTCAACTGATGCTGCAACAGCTTTTTCGATGCCTTTTTTCATTGCCATCGGGTTTGCTCCTGCTGCGACATTTTTGATGCCTTCGCGGATCATAGCCTGTGCGAGGACTGTGGCTGTAGTCGTGCCATCGCCAGCTACGTCGTTAGTTTTGGAAGCGACTTCTTTGACGAGCTGTGCACCCATGTTTTCAAATGGATCTGTAAGTTCAATTTCTTTTGCTATTGTAACACCGTCGTTGGTGATGAGGGGTGAGCCGTATTTTTTGTCTAAAACAACATTTCTGCCCTTAGGGCCGATTGTTAGCCTTACTGTGTCTGCGAGTTGATTAACGCCCTTTTCCAGAGCTCTGCGTGCGTCTTCACCGTATAAAATCTGCTTTGCCATTAATTATTTCCTCCTTATTCTACGATTGCGAGAATGTCGCTTTGGCGTACTATTGTATATTCGTCGCCGTCGATTTTGACTTCTGTGCCACTGTATTTGCCTGTGATGATTTTGTTGCCTTTTTTAACGGTCATTTTCACTTCATTGCCGTCCACAAGACCACCTGGGCCAACTTCGATAACTTCAAACACCTGTGGTTTTTCTTGAGCTGCACTGGTGAGAATGATACCGGCCTTTGTGGTTTCCTCCGCTTCAACTTGCTTAATGATGACGCGGTCTGCCAATGGTTTTAGTTTCATATTGAAAGCCTCCTCATAAAAAATAACTAAAATTAAATAATTTGCTTATTACATTTTTTCTGCGTTAGCACTCTTCGAGATAGAGTGCTAACGCAGTTACAATAATAATCGAATAGGGCAACTTTAGCAACACGGAAATCTGCCATTATTGCCATAAAATCGTCTAAAATCCGCCTTTACATGCAAATACCTGCTATTTTCTCTATGTATTGGCTGTTTTTCTCGGTTTTTGGCGAAATTTCGTTTTTGTTCACTGAATGTTTTTAATTCCGGCGGGTAAAATAAAGTTTAGGGCTTTCGGTGCTACTTTGAAATAGATGTGCTTCGTTTCTATAATTTCACCGTCAATGTTTACGATGAACAGTTTGTCGCTTAAAATTTCCAGATTTTCGCCCCTTATGTGCTCTATCAAACCCGGGTACTCACGGAACAGGCCTTTGGCGTACTTGCCTACTACCTGCGCAACCTTAAAGCGGGAAACGCCGTTTACTACAAGGTAGTCCAAAATCCCGTCATCAGGCAGTGCCTCTGGCACCGGATTAAAGCCGCCGCCATAAAACCTTCCGTTACAAGCGCAGACGAGGGTTATAACTTTTTCGCGTATTTTCCCTTCATGCTTAATCTTGAATTTCTGGGTGACACCTTTAATGACATTTACAAGCAGTGCCACAATATATCCTGTCGAGCCTCCGATTAGGGGATATCCACTGTAGCGGTGCACATCACGGCCCACCCGGGCATCTATTCCCACGGATGCTATGTTAATCCCGTAGCGCCCGCTACAGTCAATAAGATCCAGCGGGCACACAGTGCCGCTTACAAGTGCATTGAGGTCTCGGAATTTGCCCAAATTCTCCTGGCCGAAAGTTTTGATGAAGTCATTGCCTGTCCCGTTTGAGTATTGGGTTATGGCAATATTGGAATGATTTGCTGCACCGTTAGCGCATTCGTTGAGAGTGCCGTCACCGCCACAGGCGTAAACGCGCAGCATTTCATTATCTCTGGGGTATTCGGCAATCTTCCGCGTCGCATCCAGCGGGGCTTTGGTTATATATATCTCATACGGGTCGCTCAGGGTCTTCGCAAATGTTTCAATTTCGCTTTTGAGTTCTTCAATTCGATTTTTCTTACCGCCGGCGACTGGATTGATGATGAATAGGTGCTTCAAACAAGCATACCTCCGAAACCATTTTTGTGATGCAAATACTAGTTAATAATACATGAAAAGATCACACTTGATCATGCCGTTATATAGTTTGCGCTTTTTTACGGCTTTCTTGCCTAATGTGCGCTCAAACTCGGTGTGTGATGATAGTATGTATGCTTTCCAGTTATCAAGGTTTTTTACCGCCACTCCAAAACGCCTGTAAATCGCCTCGGCTTCACTTGCCAGCATGACACGCTCACCATATGGCGGATTGGTCATAATAATCCCCCCCGGTTCCTCGCGGTGGAAGTCTGCGGCTTCGGCTACGCTGAAACGGATGTGCTCTGAAACCCCTGCCCGCTTTGCGTTTGCGGATGCAATTTCAATGCTCTTAGGGTCAATATCTCCGCCCCAGATATCATATGTCCCCTTATACTCGCGGTCCTTGGCCTCTTCCCTTGCATCCGTCCAAATCTGCTCTTTAGCCCATACCCATTTCTGAGCGGCGAACAGGCGGTTTATGCCGGGGGCGCGGTTTACAGCCGCCAATGCAGCTTCAACCGGGATTGTGCCGGAGCCGCAAAAGGGGTCACAGACCTGTTCGCGGCCTCTATACCTTGAGAGCTTGACAATGGCGGCCGCCAGAGTTTCTCTCAGGGGGGCGGCATTGCCCTGAGGCCTATACCCCCTCTTGTGCAGCCCCGCCCCCGTGGTGTCGATATACAAAGCCGCAATGTCGTTCATTATGGCAAACTGAACCTGATATTTTGCGCCATCTTCTTTGAACCATTCTACCTTGTACTTGGCCTTAAGCCGTTCGGCAATGGCTTTTTTCACTATCCTCTGGCAATCGGGGATGGAATGCAGCTTTGAACCAAGGCTGTGACCTTTGACCGGAAACTCCCCGCCGACAGGAATATAGTTCTCCCACGGCATGGCCTTGACACCTTCAAATAGCATGTCAAATGTGTCCGCCCTCGTCTCGCCTGCTACAAGCAGAACCCTCTCCCCTGTCCGCAGGTTTATGTTAGCTTTCGCCATGTCCGCCTGAGTGCCTGAGAATAGAACTCGCCCATTCTCGGCACGCACATCGCTTATGTCCATTCGTTTAAGTTCATCTGCACAAAGTCCTTCAATGCCAAAAAGGCATGGGACGCTAAATTTCAGTTCCAATATGCACCAGCCCCTATCTTGATTTGAGTTCTTCAACCATCTGCGCGATACCAGGTTTGGCCTCTTCCATTTGCTCATCCCAGTCGCCATCGTAATAATATGCCAGCTCGCCGCCGGCCCGTATGCGCTTTATATAACCTTCAAACATGTCGTAATCACGCTCATAGACATGGTAGCTATGTGCCCTGTGCGTATAGCTGCCTACAGGCACCCCAACGGCTTCTGCTATGCGTTTCTGCAGCATTACCAGGGCATATGCGTTCATGAAGCTGGCTTTTGTCGCATCGTTTGAGCGGAATACCACCTTGCAGTGAAGCGCCCCGCCACGGATCATATATTGCAGAATTTGCAGGCAGGCGGGCGATTCAGTGTCCAGATCGGTTTCGTCACGTATGATTACAACAGCCCGCCTGGAGTCGGGGTTACGCTGAAGTTCGCTTATAAGCCACGGAATCTGCTTTTCCATACGCTGGTGATAGGTATATTCCCAGTTACCCCGCTCAACTTCAAAGTCCAGTATGCCATCTAGCATTTCCTGCCTGTATTGCTCCAGTGAACGAGGGTCTCCGATAAAGAGCTTGCTAATCATGGGTTCCTGTAGAGGCTTTTCAGCCACAAATGTAACAGAGGCTTCTTTCTGATTTGTGTTATAGTCAGGACATGGCAGCTCATCATTGTTTTCATAAAGTGCCAAAAGGGCGTTGTGGTAGGCCTCGGGAAGTGAGTTGCCTTTTACTAATAGTTCATGCATTGTCTTTGCTCCTTTCAGGGCTCGCATAAGGTTCGGGTTGCGTGTTCTTATATATCTCAAAAGTGTAGTGAATCCCGCATGATTCGCCTGACTTTATTTTGCGTTCTGTTGACCACGTTTCGAGTTCATCCAAGTTCGGAAGATATGTGTCCGACTCCGTGACGGTTTCCAGCTTAGTTATATAAGCCTTTTCGCACATGGGTAAAAACTGCCTGTATATCTCTCCCCCGCCCGCAATAAATACCTTGGCGGGATCTTCATTCTCTACTTCGGCAAGCACTTGCTTTAAGGAACTTAGAACCGTCACTCCCTTAGCTGTAAGGCCTAGGTTTCTTGTGAGTATTATATTTTTGCGGTCCGGCAGGGCTCCGGGGAAATCCTCAAAGGTCTTGCGCCCTGCAATCACAACTCCACCGCTCGTTATTTCTTTGAAAAACTTCCTATCCTCAGGCAAAATGATTGTCTGTTTGCCCTTATATCCTAAACCCCAGGCTCTGTCTACAGCCGCAATAATAATCATAACAGCTAAAATCCCTTCCGATAAACCTCAAGGACAAACTATACACCCTCGGTCACAAAATAACAATAGTTATTCCATTATTATGTCTTTCAAGGTCGCTATCTTTGCGCAGCTCATCACAGACAAGGAAGGCTTTTCTTGTCTCTTCATCGAATATTGAAAAGTTTTCACCTATTATAAAACCCTTGATTTCTCTTTTGCTTTTGAGCCTTTCAAGATATTTCCGGGTTTCAGTCCTAATCCCGCCGCCTTGGCCTGATGAGCCATACCCGTGGATGAGCTTTATCACTGTAACTCCCATCGGCCCTGCGTTTTTGATGTTATATGTGACCCTTTTGATAGCATCGTTTACAATCGGCATACCTTGCTTTATATTAACTTCCCTGAGCAGTCCGCCCATTCCGGCCGCCTCCTAGTGTTTGTTTTAATCAAATATTGACAAACCTATTATAATCGTGTATTTTGATTTACACAAGATAAACCTGAGTGGGGATGACTCTTTTTGAGTTTCCCTTCACGGAATCTGAAAATACGGAAGAGTATCGAAGTGGTCATAACGAGCCGCACTCGAAATGCGGTGTAGGGCAACCTACCGTGGGTTCGAATCCCACCTCTTCCGCCAGAACATTTCAAATCCGAATGCGCCGTATTTTATATTTGTACAAGGTCGGTTCGGTGTTGTTATCAGGAGATAACAACAAAAAACAGCCCGGCAGATTAGTTTCTGCCAGGCTGTTTTCCGTTACGCTTTTTTATTTATTCCAGAAAGGTATTCCGTAATGGCATTACGCACAAATTCAGCTTTGGTCACGCCGTCAGCTTCTAACTTATGCTCCCATTCCGAAACTAGCGCTTTTTTTAGCCTAACACTTACTTGGGAATAAACCTTGTCGTTGTATCGTTGTTTTACTCTTGATGATGTCTTGCTAATCTTCTTTTCCATATTTTTCCCTCTTGATAATTCTCACACTTTTGACAATAACATATATCGACAACGGTATCGCTATGGCTATTAGCGCAATCAAGATTACGTGCAAAACTGTCATTTCGCTTGACGATAGGCTCTGTAAGTGCTAAAGTGAGAGGGAGGGATTAACCTCCCTCTCTGTAGCTACTAGCTACTTCTTAGCAGTCCGATAATCACGATAATTAGTGCGATTACTGTGTTTATCAGACTCAGGATTGCAGTTGCAAGCGTTACCTTTGCCAGGGTCGTTGCGGCTGCTTTCCTTTTGGGTTTCTTGCCCATCGCTTAACCTCCTTTCTGACTTTAGTATATCATACTACTAGCAGTATGTCAAGGCTTTTCTGAAAAAATAATCCCGACAAGAATTAGTCCTGTCGGGATACTTCAATGTAGCGATTTCGCCAGCATTACGCACCATTACTCACCTTGTTCCTGTAAAAAAATAAGCTGCTTTCGACTGGTTAGGTCAAAAGCAGCTTAGATCTATTTTGCTCTTATTGTCACCCGCTGGGCTACTGGATTCCACTCAACGGCGGAATTTAGCTGTTCTGCGATAAATCGCACTGGCAGTAATGCCCTGCCGTCTATAAGCACTGGCGGAGCGTCTATAGCGCGCCGCTGCCCGTCAATCTCAACGGTGGTGCTGTCGATAGTCAACCGTATCAACCGCTCTTCGCTACGGACGGTGATTCCCCTTGTGTGCGGGTTCCATTCTACTGAGGCCCCCAGTGCCTCAGTAACCGCCCTCACAGGCAAGTATGTCCTACCGCCTATAATCTGAGCAGGCACGTCTAATGGACGCATCTGGCCGTCAACATTGAGCCACGGTGACCCGATAATCATTTCCGTGACACGTGCCTTGAGCTTTGCAGGGAATATTTTATCTGTCACGCCCCACATCTCATAAGGTGCGTATTCAAAGGGTATGTAGTACATGCCTTGATGAGCAAACCGCACACCCCATGAGTTGATGACAATCCAGTGGTTATCTGCCGTCCAGCCTACTATGGTCATTTGATGAGCACCAACTCGACGTTCGCCAGGTCTGGGTACGGACACACGCCCGTTTCTGCCGGTTTGCTTAAAACTCTCAAAGAGCTCCCAGCTGGCGGTTACAGGCATCCCGTTTCTCAGGGCTTTTTTGATTTCGTTGTCATTTCGGAGTCGGGCATATCCGCAGACTCGAAACTTTAAGGCATCACGGTTTAAGTTCGGATTCTCGGCCCTCGCACGAGATACGAAAGGAAATAACTCGGGCACCTCGCGCCGGGTATTAAAATCCCGCTTTAGCCACATGCCGTCATGGCGCAGATTGCTCAGGGCTTCCCTGGGCCACATTCCACGGCCTTGCCAGTGGTTTGGTCTTCGGTGTCCGTAGAGCATCATCGCCGAGAATTTTATCCACTTGTTAGTGCCCTGGTACTCCAGGATGGACTTACAAGTGCCTACGCTGTAGGCGACACACGCACCTATGTTGCCCTGGTCTAAAATCACATTTAGCCGCGGCAAATCTAGGCAGAAAGCCTTATCTGGGATTATGTCCCGCCCTGGGACAAACTGCGGGATTCTGTAGTCCCTCTCGTCCTCGCCAGAGGGATGAACGAACCTCTCCATCATTGGCCAATCTCACTACGGCTAATCATCCTCTCAGTAAAGGCCATCTGTCTAATCATGTCGAGGGTCAAGTCCATGTCGGCCGGCAGCCCTTCAGCATCGACATTGCCGTTCCCTCTGATTACACCTTGCGCAATCAAGCGCCTTATCATTGGCTGGTGCACAGGCGGCACTTCATTAATATTGTTAATTCGTGGCATATTTTCCTCCTCTAAAATCTCCGCCAAACGGCGGTTGACCTCTCTGCAAAGCTCAGGCATCCGAGCCTTTAGGTATGGACCGGGGCATACGGTACGGGCAAACATATCATGCGTGGTCAGGCTGCCTCTCGGCGTACCGTCATACCACAGCCCCCTTGTGCCGTCTTGCTGCACAATACCAGGGTTGCGGTAGCAGATATCTACGCATAGCTCAATGAGCTTATTCCATGCTGCTGCGCTTACCGTCCAGTACGGTGCAAGCCGATTGTTAGCCACGCCGATAGTTACCGCAGCATTATCGTTTTCCCGGCTGGACGATGCCCATGAGCGGTCGCGCTCATCCACAAATTGGGCACTTTCCCCTGCGGTGCTTATGCCGTAGTTGTAGGACGCCCTTGTTGTCAGCCTGGCCAGCCATTCGCCGAGTGCCCGAAGCAGGATATTCCCTGCGTTATGATGCACTGTTATCTTGGCGATTGGACGGTTTCGGGGGCTGCTTCGGTGCGGGGAAAGCATCGTAAAGAGCGTTAGGAGGGAATTTGTGATATTATCAAGCCATCCCATCGCCCACACCCCCGTTCTGCAACTCGTCTGCGGTGTCTTTGTTGTATTCGATGTCATCAGCATTGGTGATTAGTGGGGCTTTCTCCCCGGCATATTTGTCCAATGCCTCTTCCAGATTTGATACAATTACTATAGTGGCTGCACCTGAGCTTTGAGGGGAATCATTGCACTCGTCCGCAAAGGCGTACCCAAGGAGTATAGCTATGATTGCTATAAGCTCTCTAAGCCCCTCTATGGCCACTTCGCTTAGCCCAAAGTATGCAAATAAAGCTACAGCAATGCTGCATAGCTTTATCCACAGCTTTGGGCTTCTTATGATTTTTTTCCAATTGAATCTGCTCATATTTTCCTCCTTATTAGCTGCGTTTTGGCAGCTTTTTTACATCACTCATGATGTAATCAAGCAACCCATTCCCCCGAAGTTCATCGTGGTAAAATTCGTGCATCGCTACGATGTCGCGCAAATCCTCGATTGAAATGTGCCCATCGTTGAGATACTTAGTGCCGAGGTATTTGATTCTATCTTGCATGATTAGCCTTATGGCCTTTTTTAATGTGTCATTTACATCATCCTCGGCATCCTCTTTTGCAGCTTTGCGCTTTAGCCGCCACATTAAAAAATCTTTGACGCCTGTCACGAGCGCGGTTATAAGTCCGCACCCTAGAATTACTGACACTATTTGATACGTGCTCACTGCCCACCTCTTTCCCGTTTATTAAGCACCGGCCCGAACCAGTGCGTGTGTGAGGGTAAATGATGCCATCCCAGCAGTATGCATCACCTCTACCTGAAGCGTGCCGGTCTCCAAATTAATGTGCCCATAGTGGATAGTCGGCACCATCGCACCCGGAGATACGCTGAAAGTGAAAGTGTATCGCGAGTGGTCGAGGGTGCCCACTAGCGCAGGCAGCCATTCAGGCGGCAGATTTGTAAAAAGTTCACCGCTTGATATAGTGCCATTTGTCAAAAAATCCACATGAATAGTGACAATGCCATCAGCATCTATCCTGAAAAATGAAGTATCAAGAAGGGTGACTCCGCTTGCTTTGGCATCGTTTGACAGGTAGTCATGGAGATTAAGAAATTCGCTTCGCCTGCCAAATCGGCGCATGAAGTTCGCAACCTTGCCCCAGGCTTCTATAGCCCTGTCACCCTCAGTAATTTCGCCGCTTAATGCGGGGTTGAGGCCTGTCAGGAATGTGTTTCGTTGCATTCTGGCCAAATCAACTACGCGATAATTCCTCATCCCTGTGAAGGTGCCGGCGTCAATTTCGGATATTGATGCTTGCGCAAGCTCATTTGCGCCGACAAGAATTGCAGACCCACCACGCATTACTACATCGAAAACAGTGCCAGCACCAATTTGGTTGTGGTGCACCGTGGCAGCGGCACGTTGCCTAATTGGAACAACTGACACTCCAGGCTCAGCGGGTACGCCGGCCAAGGCAAGCGTTGGGCTTGTTCCCGTGTTTGTGGCGTGAAAGAAAATCCGAAAAGTCATTCCATCCTCAAACGCCGTTATCGCAGGGGACGGGTTGATTATGTATGCGGTGCCGGTGCCGGTGGTTTCTATAACTTCAAGGGGAGTTCCACTGCCATTCATCAGTGCCTCTAGCGCATCCAATCGCCTGTCAGGCAACTCGTTAGCAGGCCTTATGCGGTTCAGGACGGTGAATTGCGTGCCTGTCCAGATTACTACAAAGTGATATCCGGCTATGGCAGTGCCGGTTCTTCCATCTCTATCCGTCGGTATTGACCCATCCAAGTGCCTAACGGGGATGCTTCCCGGGAGTCCGACCGCGTCAAAGCCGGTTGCGTCGAGTCCGGCAGCAGTGTTTCCTGCGTTGAGTCGCATTGCGAAAACAAAATTTACCGGCATTGTTTCGCCAAAATTATCAGGAGATGGAGAAAAGGCTTTCGCAGATGAGCTGTGGGATGAGCTGCTTGAAACCATCGGAATTTCCGTATTTTCGCCGGGGGACGCTAATAACTGAAAGCGCTCTCCGTCCCAGATGGTGGGGGCTATGGTGCCTGGCGGCATTATATCCACTAGCCTGTTCGGGGCGGTGTGTGTCAGCAGCCTGCCTAAATACCAAATGGACTGACGTACGTCAGCCGCGCCCTGATTGACTTGCAAATTAGGCGATACGGCGGAGTTTGCGTTAACCATGCTCCAATTAAAAATTCTGCCAACATCTTTTTCCGGGTCAAATGCAGGTATAGCTATTCTTTTATCTGCGGTCCCCCCGCCGGCATTAGCTATATACACCTGTGTATTGTCAGCCAACGAAGTTAGGTGCCGCATTTGAGAGTGCCAGACCCGGCTAAGCGAATTGCTTGTGGCAACCCGTATCCAGTCAGCCCAAGACACAGAATCTCTCGACCTCAAAAGCTGCAGCACTGCTCCCGCAGATACTGGCCCGTGAAAAGTCGAGATTTGAAGAATTCCGCTGGTGCTCGTCAAAATCACCCTAGTATGGCACCGAATGGTGCCGGATGTTAATTCCGGAGATATATCGGGCCCATGAAGCGCAGCCCGAAAAGCGGCGACTGACCCATTAAACAAATACTCACCTGGATCAACTAAATCATTCCAGTCACTCGGGATTTGATGCGTCAATCGGGCATCTGTAAGATGTGTTTCCCAAGGCGTCCACGTAGTGCCCGCTTCGTTCATGCAGCGGCGCGTAAAACTTCGGCCTCCACCACTTGTCAAAGTATGCCTTGTGCCAAGGTTGCTATTGAGATGTCCGCGCCTTACTTCTAATCTAGCCTGCGCTGCCGAGTTAGTGCCAACCCAATTTACAACAGCGGGAAAGTTTATAGCTTCGCTTATGTTAAAGAAGACCCATATTCCTTCTGAAAGGAATGCGTTAGCGTCTACAACCCCTGCGTCCACGACCTCAATTACAGCTAACGCCCTCACAGAACTGCCTGCTGCACTTCCCGTGCGGTTGCTTAGCAACACTGCGCCGAGTTCTGTCGGGGTAGCAGGCCTGAGCAGCCCAGACATATCGACAGGATTGCCCAGCGATTTCCACACACCATTTATGTGCATGAAGAACTCGGGCGGAGCTGTACCGACAATGTACAGCGTATATGCTTGCGGGTCGGTTATGCTTTCGAGCGAAGGCCTAGGGCTTTCGGGGTCGAGGGTGATTTTGCCCGTGGTGATGCCCTGTACAACCGACTCCAGGGAGTCAACCCGTGCTGAAATCAGGTTGGTCACGGCGTTGATGGCTTGCCTGACCCGCTGGGCTGTCCAAAGAGTAATGCCCGTAAAAGTGCCAGCCTCCGCCTGTGCTTGCGTTGTGGTAAGCGGTTGTGAGCCACCTACTAAAATCAACGCTGCGCCATTATCTACAACCCGCCAGATTGAGTTAACCCGAAGCAGACTTGCCGGAGGACTTGCTGTGCCGCTGGCAAATATGCGACGATTTCCTTGCCCATTAATATTGATATTAATGGCTTCAGTCGTCTGCGCAGCGTGGAATTGTACCAAAAAGCTGTTTGGTACTGGCTCAGGAACTGTGAGCGTGTAGGCGTTCGCTGCGCCGCCTGTTACGTACACCTCTTCAGTGTGGCCGCCCCCTGTTGAGCCCCTGCGCCAAAGGGCAGCAACATTATTGATGATCCGGCGCAAAACCGGGTTAACGACTGCGGAGGCTATTACTGGGTCTGTGTCTAAGATAATAGGGATGCTTTCGTCATACACATGGTTTTCATCTATTTCGTAGACTGGTCTGTTTTCGTTATTCGGCGGTGTCATATATACCTCCTATGGGAAAAATTCTAAATGGCTTATTTGCGTCACTGGGAAAGTACTCCAGTGAGGGTCATTTCCTGAATTTTGGCGTTGCCTGTTTGCGAGCATTCCGACTCTGTGTAGCCCGGTTAAACTGGATATATCTCGCGTTTCATCAACATTCAGTCTACTCGTTAGGTCATGCGGAAAGGCGATAGCCTGACCGCTTGAGCCAAAACCAGCATCCGGCCAATTTCCGTGTATTGGCCAGCTTGGAGCGGCTGGCTCTCTGATGAGCCATGTTGCCCCGGTTATTCGTTGGCCTGCAACTTCCAGCCCCTGACTCCCGCCGTGCGAAAATACGACTCGCACAGTGCGAAATGGAGTTAAGTCTATGGCTAAATTGGATAAAGCGGCTAAAACGCTACGCCCGCCGGACGTAGCGTTTACTCTGATTGCAGGAGCTGTTGTATTGTCAAATCGTAGATGAGTCAGGGCGTGGTTAAGGTCTTGCACATAGCTTGATACCCAATCGTGAGCATCTTCCTGGACTGACCTGAGCCCTCTCAAAGTCCAGCCGTGCGCTACTACCGATGGAAGAGCGTTGAAGGAAAAGTCAACATGATTCCAGCCCACTTGAGTGCCATTTCGACACCAATACTCGCCCGAGGTTTGGGGCAAGTGCCAGTCAGCTATCCCGCCTTGCCGCCGCAACTTTTCTACCCCAGCTGTAGCTGCCGAAAGGTGCCAGCCTGTGCGCCCAGCTTGTCTACCCCAGATTTCCATGTATCTTTGCCCCTTTTCTTACAGACGTAATAACGTCCACTGTTTTTTTCGCGTCTACGATTATCGGGGATGAATCCTCTCCAAATTCGTGCTCTCCATTGTCTTTGAGTTTGTATTCCTGAACATCTATGGTTTTTTGCTCTACAGTCAGGTTGAAAGAATATCCTTCTGCTACAAGCTCTTGGATTTTCTTTTCGAATTTGGAAGGAATTGGGACGTAGCCCTCGGGAATACAATCTTGCGAATATTGGCCAAAAATCACCGTTCGGCCACCGGACGCTGCGGGTTCTTTCTCCACAAGGAACATTTCGGACAGAACTGCGGACATCGGCGTTGCCAGTGTCGGCATTCCTGCCATTATCTGACGCAAGTTGCCCTGGTGGACAACCTGGTGTTCAACATTCCCCAGGCTGCCGCCTCCTATGACGAGATTACCGTTGCCCGACATTCCCAAATTAATCCAAGCCCTCCCGATGTTATGGAGTACCATACGGGCGATATTCACAGTGCCTGTGCCCGTCAATTGCAAGCCTGCGGTGCTAAAGTCCCCTGTAATTGCCGCGCCCGTTCCGCCGTCAAATGTTGCCCTTCCTGCCACACTGCCGCCTGCAAGGGGCAATGAATCGGCATTAGTGCGAATCCATGCCCGGCTGGTGACAAAATCATTACCTGACATTTGCCACACTCTCCCATCAAATGCGTGGAACAGCGCAGACCAGCGGAAATTACTTGCACGGGAAATCAAGCACGTGCCACCGGACGCGGCGGGCACTGGCCAATGTTCTCCCCACCCACTCGAAACAGGTATCATTGCCATAGTTCCGTTTGGCATAGCCCCTGCAATTTGCATTGCAGAGGCTGCTACCGTTAAGTTTAATTCGCTTGGATGAGCAAAGATTCGGGTGGCTCCGAGCCCTAAGTCGGCAGGGAGTGTGGAACGCAACGCGGCTCTAGCCCCACGAGCTAAAAGCGCAGGGCTGAAACGTCTTATGGCTGTTGATGTGCCTGCGTCCACCTCGGCATTTGTAGCCGTTGTCTGGGCAGGCTCGCGGGCGTTAATTTGAGCTTGCAGCTTGCCGATAGCACCGATTATTCTGTCCCCCGCCACTACGGCCGCATTTGTGCCTAGTGAAAAACCCGTAAGCAATGTATTTCTTGCAGCTCTTGCTAAATTGGCTGCGGTCGGAGACCTTTGGACTCCGTCAGTACCTGCATCTATAATGGCGTCCGAAAATGCAGGAGCACTGCCGACAGCTGCGCTCAAATTGTTAATTTGAGCCTGTAGCTTGCCAATGGCTTGAATTATTCTATCCCCCGCCACTACGGTAGAATTCGCCCCCAAGGCAAAGCCAGTTAGCAATGTATTTCGCGCCGCTCTCGCTAAGAGAGCAGGAGTAAACCTTCTCACCGCTACCGACGTGCCTGCGTCAATTTCTGCCTGGGTCGCCGTTGTCTGCAAAGGCTCCCGCTCATTAGCAGTGCGCTGGGCTTGATTTGCCAGCCTTACAGCTTCGTCTGCGGTCGTACTGACTTCGTGGACATACGTCCCAAGGGTATTCAGGGATGATTGAAGCTGTTGGATATATCTTGTGAAATTTTCTATCCGCACAAATTCGTCAGGGTTGACCTCTACAGTCCTCACCCTGACCCACGTATTATTTACAGTGCGGCGATATACAGTTGATGCACTATCGTTAGTTTCATCAACCAAAACTAAAAATAGTGCATCTATGGGAAAGTCTGCCGGATCAGGCAGACTTTCATGGTTGGGTACAATCCCGATAATATCTAGCCCGAGCATCGCGCGGAGTATGCTCCTGAGCTTTTCGATGGCGTGCCTCAATATCTCAACGTTGTTGATGATTCTTTCGAGCCGCGGATTAACGTCTTTTGAGGCTTCCACAAAGTCAGCATCAAGGATTATCGGGATGTTCGGGTCGTACTCATGCGCAGGATTAATATGGTACGCAGGCCTATTCCCGTCTATTGGCGGTAAACTCATTGTTTCACCCCCCTAAAATCTGTCATCAAAGGTGAACGTCAGCCCTATCCCGGGGCTCTTGTTGACCGGTAAAAAGGTCTTGATTGCGTGAGCATCGCCGTTGACATCAATAAGGGCCGCCTCGCTGATTGATTCCCCTGGCAAATCATCGAGCGGGATTGTGGTCACATATCTTGCAGTTGTTGGCGGGTCAACAGGGAAAGACAGCTCCGCAATGGGATATCTGCCTACTTCGCTGTTAAGCGAAGCCTGTGTTTCTTTCGGCGGTATTTCCGTGTAGATAGGCCTCCCGCGGTCGTCCACGCCGTCAAAGGTTACTCCCCCATTGCCGAATGCAACATGCGTAATATGCGGCATTACAGACAGCTCGCCGCTTGTAATTTTTGCTAGAAGCACTCTCCTGTGGATAAGTATGATGCTGTTTCTATTTTCTTCCATTATATTTCCTCCATTGTAGAGCCTCGCCATGTATGTGTTCCGTCAAAGGATATCGAGCCGTCAAAGACTATATCCCTGCTCTGGACAATCTCCATTGGCGGCTGTTTTGTTAGCGCTGATAAGTGGACAGTAAGATCTTTCAGTCCGTAGTCGCTTCCATTTTCAAAGGTTTTAGGGCTAAAACGCACATCAGGCATAAATATTCTGTGGTGAATTTTTTCACGCAGCCAGATTTCGCGTTCTCCCCACTGCCTCTGACCATTCCACTGCACAACCCCATTCCAGCGCGGGGGCGGTGGTCGGTTCGGCAAGATTGGATATGTGATATTTGGAAATGATAGGTCAACCCCAAGGTTCACAAAGACAAATTGATTCCGATTTATGAAATCTTTTATGCTAGGCACTGCCCGGATATCCTCGAACCATGACCTGACATTTTTTTCTTCGAGAATGGTTATCCGCACATTGTTCAGATTCTCTTCGCTTAGGTCGTCCGAATACAAAATGACTCTAAAAAAGTACGGCTCACCACCGTACTCAAACCATTCCTCCACTCGGCTATTTGGGAAAAATATTGCAATCATTTCTTCCAGGGCCGCGGGGGTTCCTCTTCGCCTGTGCCATAATAGCGCATATTTTACAATGGCCCTTTTTTGTTCCAAGGTAGGATTCAGATGCTCATGCAAATTGACGTTAAATTGACGAGCCAGGTTTATGATAAGCGCCTCTGGCAGTTCGTCTATTTTTGACATAAAGCTAATGTCACCAATGGCAAGCTCTATGCTTCGTATTTCAGGGTCAATTGCTTTCGCCAGAGCAGTCATTTCTTCATCTACAATGCTTCGAGGCAATATGTCTAAAAAGGCTAGAGCATCACTTATATTAATCATCCTCAATGCCTCCAAAGACAATGCCGCTAGTGTCGTCCGCAACACCAATCTTGTAATGCTCTAGCACGGTGCGTACTGGTGCCTCTATCTCAATCCGCTTGACACCCGACTTCATCACCATTTTTGTGAGCTGAGAGGGGTTGATATCCCTTCCCAATACAGATTTTTGCCACATGATATATTCATCTACAGCATCTGCTACCCTGTGTCTAATCTGCGCTGCATTAGGGGCATCGCTTCGATTAATATAGTATGTAAACGCTATGTCAAAGCCTACCGATTCAGGAGCACGGACAATAACCTTATCCGTCAAAGGCCTACGTGTTCTGTCGCTGCATTCACGGTAGACTTCATCAAGGATTGACTGTGTGGGCACTGCGCCCCCGCTAAGCAGCGGGACTATTTCCACAATCCCAGGCGCCGGAGAGTGAACCGAAACGTCAGATATAAGCTGGTTTGCTGACCGTGCCCAGAAACGGTACGCTCCATATGGACCGGCCACCGAAAAACTTTCTGGGGCGAGGTGTATGCGCCCCCTCAAAGCCTCTATGTCCTCGATGTCTGAGCCGCCTTTTGATACTTCAGTATTTGACACAGCTGAGTTAAAAGGGAAAGGGTCTGTAAGGGTATTTATAGTGCCAGGCTCAAAGCCGTTGCCAATCGTGCCGGCGGTCATGCACCTTGCAGGCACTACACCACTCAACTCTCCTGGGGGGATTTCCAAGTCCTCAAGAGTTGCAAAAGAAATATTGCCCCCAGGCGATGCCCTTGTTCCTTGCGGAATGTGCGCTACCGTTGCCAAGGTTGTTGACAGGGTAAATTCAAGCATAGTTGTAGCATGGTTTTCTTGTAGCTGCTCCACGCCGAGAAGCCTGCCCAGCTCTTGAAGGAAGCCGTCACTTGCGAATCTCAATAAATTTTGCTTCCCTGCAAAATCTATATTGGCACGCAAAACAGCAAAAGTATAAGCAAGTGTTAGCATCACTTGCATCCAAGGGTCGCCAGGGTAAATCCGCCTGCCAAGTTCTCTCTCAAATCTTTCGATGATTTCAGCCTGGATAACCGCCGGATCCTTTTCTGCAAAAGTTATATCTGGTAGATTTTCAAATAAATTATTAATCATCTAAAATCCTCACTACTACCCGCGGGTAGAACTTTCCGAGTAGTGCTTGCTCTACAGCAGGCACATAATCAACAGATACAACCTCTACCCTTGGTTCAAATTCCTGGATGGCCTCAAAGATGGATATCGTGGCTCTTGCTATTGCTTTTGGGGCAGGGTCATCAATAAATGAAGCATTTATGCCTAAAGCCCTGTTCATAGGCACACTGCCCATGGGCGTGGAGATAAGCGTCCTTAAATTATTAATTATTTCCTCTTCCCGTGATTTCGGAAACCAGTTAATGCGGTCAGTGCCTAAAATTGTAATTTCCATTTAGTGCACCTCTACACATATTCTTTCAGGCTGATGCTTACTTCTGATGATATGCACCGCCCTTGGTTGTCGATGATTTCCCAAGGGATGCTTAAATTCTCAATCCTCCAGCGGAATACTCCAAAAGCAGTTGGCCCAATCAAAAGAGTTAAAGTTGTTCCATCACGCTGAAGGTGTATTAATTTGTTAAATTGCACCTGCGGGTTTACTCCATGCTGAGCCTTCAGGGTTATCTTAAAGGTCAGTTTATCTAAATCTGGCCCCAGGTATTCGCTTACAGGCTTTCGGAGCACGACAGGAGTTTCGGCAAATCTCACGCTGTTTCTTCTTATAAAATCTTTTATAGTAAGAATGTGCTCCGGCGAAACTTCGAAGACTATAACATCGTCAATATCTCTTGTTCCGATTGCACCGAGCATACAAGTTCCCCCTTAATCTCCGAATGAAGCATTTGCGCTACCGCTAGTTATAGTTCCGCTGCCCCCCGGATACGTGACGCTATCCCCCACCCTCGCAGCGCCACGCCCATTGACCGTGACGCTTCCAGAGGCTGACGAAATCCGTCCAGTGCCGCAGTGAGGGCAGCTATGCGTCACAGGGTCATCCATCCTTGCGACACCGAGCCCCCCTACGGTTACATTAGGGCTTCCGCCGGTTATCGTCCCGCTGACCGAGTGAGGACAGCAGCCCTCTCCATGGTCGCATACCCCTCGATGCGTATCCGTACGTCTTGCTACTTGTCCCATATTAATTAATGCTCACGTGAGGCGCGGAAATGCTGACATTGCCCTCAGATATAACACTGACACCCTGCGCAGCGTTGATAATCACATTTCCGCTTGCTTTTACCGTCAGAGTGCTTGAACTATTGTCGTATTCAACATATGAGCCATCCTTAAATCGCATGTGTACTTTTTCTGCACTGCTAACTGGCGGTAAACGCCCCTCTGAATAGTATGACCCCAGGATAAAGCCGTCAGATGGCGAATCAGGTATAAAAACGCACAATACCCGCTCATTTACGGCGGGCATCATGTATATTTGATTAGATCCTGTGACCGGCATGATTACAGATAATTCCCCCGACACCATATCTTCTCTATCCTCGAAAGTCACTTGTGCTGTGCCCTTAGTCGGATCTATCGAAGATATTATCCCAACCCTTATAGCATCTGCGAGTTTGTCTTGCATCAATATCCCTCCAGTACACGGCGCGTATTTAAGGTTGTTTTGTATCCGCCGCCCCCGATTGCATGAGAACAGGAAGTTGTGTGATACTTCCCATCGTACGCACCGAAATCCGCATAATTAATATTTACGCCGGCAAAATAGATTAAATCGCCTTGTACCCTAGCCCTGCCTGTCCATTCGTCTTTATTCTGCTCCCTGAGCCTTGTTCTCGCTCTTCTGTCTAGGTTTGTTTCTGTGCCCTGCCTCCCCGCATTCTCCCGAAGCCTCAGTATTTTGCTTTCGCCTGTCGCATTCGGGGCTTGGAAAAAACCCCTGCGGGTTACGTCTGACCGCGAATCGAAATACATTATTTCGCAGGCAGTGTATATGTTTCTGAGGTTTTTTCTAAACTGGGGTTCTCCGTAAAAATTTGTCACTCCATTGGTCAGTGTTGCAACTGCGGGTTTCTGTTCGTATTTGCTTTCCTCATATACAATTAGTTGTCCGTCAGTCACCTTTACCCGCAGTCCATCAGCCCTGCTAAGCTCTTCCAAAAATGACAAATTTGATTTCCCATTTTGGTCGATTGTGTCATAAAACGGGTCAAAATCTGTATCATACACAAGGGTTAGCCCTGCACCCGCAGCTATATCAGCGGCAATTCTTGACAAAGAGATGCTTCGCCAGCCCCTATTCTTTTTTTCATCTCGGATATTATTTGCCACAGGCACCGCTACAGCACCTATGGTTACAACCGAAATCCCACTTACACTGTCAATTTCAAATTCGCCAAGATTAACAGACCTGTCATCACCTCGGCGCATCCAATTTTCTACTTCGATTGATGCACGGATTTTTTCCCCTCTTTCGGGAAATAAGTCATTAATCAGCCGCCTATCGCGGTTAGTTAATGTGACCGATATATCGTCAGTCTTGTCGGTGTTGTCTGTGTATGTAAAGCCGACAACTCTGCCCGATAAGTCTATATCTCGGAAATGTACCCTTGCCATGGCTCGCCTTGCTTTCATTAAGCACTCCCCCTCCACGGCAGCGGAATGTTGTTGACGCGCTGCCTTGGCAGTTCAGGGATGTTCAATTCGCAATTTGCCGAAAACACAAGAACTTTTCGGTACTTAGGGTTCGCATCAATCAAAATGTGCATCAGGTGTTCAGAGCCATATACTTCAAGTGCGATTTTGTCCCACATATCGCCTTGACTGGTCACATAAATCATTCTGAGCCCTCCTAATTACGCACCCCTCCTGAGTAGGTGGGGTGCGCTTTCTAGTTCTCTAGTCTTGCTGCCTGCAAAGCCATTCCTTCAAAATAACTTTCAAATCTTGCTTGTTCGTCTTGGCGGTGCTCATCAAGGATTTCCCTTAACTCGCTTTCGCTTAGGCCGCTTCCCTCAATTGTTATCGGAGCAGCGTGATAATGGTACACGCCATTATTGTTTGTTGTCGTGCCATTGACTAGCATCCGCTGTATGTAATCAATCGGGCGCGGGGCATGCCCATCATCGTCAGGCTCAGCCCGTGCGGCCAGCCTTGCCAAAAGCTGAGGGGCAAAGGTATAGGACGTATTTTCCTCTGCTGTGAGCACCCTCTCGCCCCTATGGAGCTGCGCTATGTATCCGTCAAAGGGGACATAAGGCAACCCGTCTGCATGTGAGCCGTCCAAATGTCGGTTCACATTTGCAGTAACTCCACTCCAGCGCATCCCAGATGCAGCTTGATTGGCAATCGAACTGCCAACGCTTGCCCAGTTAGCTTGATGTGCGGCCGTTGTAAAGGCTCGGAAAGCAGCTTGTACATTTTCAATCATGGCATCTTCCATGCCTTTGTTGTTAAGTATCGTTTCAGCTACATGGTCTATTAACTCCGTAGCTGATGAAGTTACTTCGTGAGGATCTAGCGCCCTGCACATCGACTCTACAGCTACACGAGTGCCGTAATCAAAAGCCTCATTGAGTGCAGCCAGCTCATAGTCGCAAGCATCAACAAGCGCAGCAACGGTGGCCGCAGCCTCTGGTCCTGCGCTTCGGAGCTGTTCAATTAATCCTTCATCAAGCCCTCGCTGCGCAAGATTTTGAAGATTAACACTCCACTCTTCAACCATTCTCGCATTTTCCAAGAGGTTTTGAGTCAACTGCTGTGCCGAAATGGCCGCTTCTCGTTCAACGGTGCGGAACATGTTTGTGGCCATATTCTTGTAGTTTTCAAAGGTGCTGGTCATCTTGTCGATAGCATCACTTTGAGCTTGTTCCCACTTTTCAACTTGCCTTACTTGCTCTTCCATTTCGGCAGTAGCTGCGGCCATAGCTGCCGCTGCGTCTTCTTGGGCACGCTCCATATCTGCAAGTACATCGGCATGTACTCTTATGCCCAGGGCTAAGTCTGTTTGCATTTGCCTATTAGCTTCCATGGCAGCAAGATAGGCTGCTTCTGTTCCACGCAGGTTTTCAAGTGCGTCCTCTAGTGCTCTTGTGTCACGCCGCCGGCGGTTTGAGCCGTCTGATAACTGTTCTTCTATAGAGCTTATTTTCCTGAGGGTGTCCTCAAGCCCTAAACCAAGCTCAGTGTACTCGTAACTTACCCGGCTGATTTCATTGCGATGTAAACTATATATCTTTGTCGCATGCTCAATGCAGTCAGCCAGCTCATCATACTGCCTGATTCGAGCTTGCAGGATTCTCAGTTCGTGAGTAAAGGTTTCAGCAGCATCTGCCGAGGACTGTACTAACGCCTCTTGTCGCTCACGCAGCCTGTCAGCCTCTTCGCCTAGTGCCTGATATTCAGCACCAGTGCGGTTTATCCACCGTACAAGTGCAATAACGGCGGCGGTCAAAGCTACTACACCGGCGATTATAAGCCCGATAGGATTCATCATTTTTGCTGCATTCAGGGCCTTTTGAGCTATTGTTTTTATCTTCAATGCCGCAGTCACGGCTTTTGTTACTTTTGCTTGTGCCGCTTGTGCAGCAATTGATGCATTTGTTGCAATAGTTCTCTTTTTCTCTGCTATGTATGCTAATTGAGTCGCATTTGCGCTGACTTTTGTTGCGATAGCTCTTGCATTTTCCGCCTTCGTTTGAGCGGCAATTATGGCGGCGTGTGTGGCACCTTTTTTCGTTCGCAAAATTTCCGCTTTCATAGCAAGATTGCCTGCAATCTTGTTTTTCTTTACGGCTGCCGCATTAGCTCTTTCTGCTTTTTCGGACATCATTGTTGCCGTGGCTTGTGCTCTTGTCGCCTTTTCGCTAGCAACTGCTGCCGCAGTCGATAGCTTTGATGCAGCAGCAAATCCCTTAATAGCGGTGCTTACTTTGATGTAAGTGTTTTTTGCAGCAATCCCCGCTTTTATTAGCTTGCTAATGATAAGCAAGACTGGGCCAGCCGCTGCTGCAAGCATTCCGAAGCGGATAATATTATTACGAGTGCCCTCGTCAAGCGTGGCGAAATGGTAAATTAAATTACCTACACCGTCAACCAGTTGCATGGCTGTAGGCAATAGCGCATCGCTTATTTGCAATTTGATTTCTTCCAGGCGAACCCTGAGCATTGCTGCATCGCCTGCAAGACCTGACTGCATTTTTGCCGCCATCTCAAATGCTGTGCCTGTACCGTAGGCCGCATTAGCCGCTTCATTTAGCTCTGTAATCGTACCCGGTAAGGTGTCCTTTATATCTACCATGCCGCCTAAAAATTCCATACCGGCCGCAGTAGAACCGAGCAGTTGCGCATAGTAGCTAAATTGAGCCCCCTCCAAGTCGTTGAGAGCCTTAGCTATATCCATAAGGAACGGGATGCCATCCCGTAATTGTCCGTATTCATCGACACGCGCTATGTATAGACTGTCAAGGGCATCAATCTGTGCCTGCGTCGGCACTAGCAGGCTCCGCAGTGCGTTTTCAACACCTGAGTATGCAGCTGCTCCACGTACGCCTGCTTGGTATAGCCTGCCGAACATTGCACTGGCCTCTGTACCGCTTATATTCGTGGCCTGCAATGTAACATTTGCTCTAAATAGGTACTTTTGCAAGGTATCAAGACTCATCTGAGTCATTTGATTAGTTGCGGCAAACACGTTGATATATCTCTCGGCATAGCTTGCGTCTTTGCCTACTTTTAACAAGTAGTTGCCGAGAAAATAGGCCGTTCTGCCGAGGTCTTTACCCACGGCAGTGCCGAGAACCATTGAGCTTCTCATTAAAGTCGTTGCGTGTTCGGCATCTTGACCTTTAATCGCCACCTCAGAATAGGCTGCCGCCACTTCTCTGGCGGTAAATGCTCCGTAATTGCCAGATACTGCCATAGCCCTAAAGGAATTTTCAAGGTATTCAACCTCGACTGCGGCCATTCTTGTCCGTGAATGAATTTCATTCATTGACGATTGCAGCTCAGCCCCCGCTTTAACAGAAGCAGCACCTACAGCAAGCAAAGGCATTGTGACACCTACCGTCATGCCTTTGCCGACAGCGCCCAGAGTGTCGCCTAGCCTGTTTGCAATACCCTCGGCTTGGTCAAAGGTTTTGCCAAAGCCTTTGTTTAGCATGGCATCTAACTTGAAAGCTATTTTGTATGCCCTAGATGCCATGTCTACACTCCTATCTTTGAGCCGCTTTGAGTGCTTTAGCCCGCTGTTCGCTTAGCTCTGAATAAATTTCAAAATATTCATTCAGCTCACTAAGTGGTAGGCTTTCGCAATATTCGACACTCATGCTTGCGCCTTGAGCAAGTACCATGATTGACTTGCTCAAGGCTCTTAAATCTTCTTCTATGTCGTTTGGGGCGGGGGTGTCATCGGAGTATTCCGTGTTTGCTCCGCTTTGGACGAGGTTTCCTCCTCGTCCTCCTCCGATTCCCCATCTAACAAAAAATTCTGGGCGAGAAGACACAGCTGAGTGAAGTCTTTCCCACTCATCTCATCATCTAACACCACAGCAGGTATCCCTGCCGCTTTTGCAGCGACACGAAGTTGGTATTCTTCGTTGAGGACAGGAACCCCCACGCCTTTCTTACCTGAAGTGATTTGCGCTTCTCTCAGGCATCGCTTCAAGTCGCCTCTTGTAAGGCTGTCAAAGTCAAGGTTTAGGGTTTTAATTTCCTTGCCGTTATGCATTAACGGCTTTTTAAGTATATATTTTTCCATTTAATCCTCCTATGATAAGCCCATGTTTCTGCGGGTTTCTTCCAGGTAATCAACCCCATCAACAATGTACTTGAAATTTAGCTTGTCTACTTCCACCATGTCCCTTCCATTTATGGCGATTTTGATGTACGAAAGTTCAAATTCGCCAGAGGTTCCCATTCCTGTTGCGGGATTCAAGTTTCCGAGGTTTACTCCTTTCGGCATAGCCTTAGTAACTATCCGAAGAGCCTGCTCCACTAACTCGCCAGCAACTTTATCGTACAATTGGAGCGAACCTTTTAAGGTCAACTGTTTGGTTATCGGGGCGAGGAGCTTTATATTATCCTCAACCAATGACCTCCAATTGATTCCGAGAACTAACGATTGAAGATGCCCTATCGTGGGCATGTCTATTTCTCCTGCAATCCCTGCACCGGATAGTGCCTCTGTTATAAATGCGAGGTTAGGGAGAGCCACGTCAACAGTACCTATCATAATGTCGCTGTCATCGTAGCCTATGAAATTTGTAAGTTTATCAGGTATTAACATCTTTTCCTCCTAACCGAACAGCGTCTGTAAATATGAGACGTCAAGTTCAAAATCAAATTCGCCGGCAATGAACGGCGGCGGGGGCATGACATGCACCTTAAAGAGGACTATGCCTGCCAGAAGATTCGCTTCTGTGTTTCTGCCGTCAATAGCCACTCTGCCGCCTAGCAGGTATTCGCTCCCTGCTAGTCCGTTAAACCAGATGTTGATTGAGTCTATGATTGACTCAACCCGCCTTGGAGTTAGCGGACTTGACAATCTATGCCAGTTGGACAGTATGATGGTGTTCTGGATCCAGTTGAACATCCTGCGCATTGAAATCAATGCGTCCTTAGGGTCAGGATTGCCAGGGAATGCACCTGTGTGATTACCCCAGGCTGTCCAGCCATTAGAGAAATTGTTCGCTGCAACAATTCCTTGACTGTTAAGGAAATTGCCCTTGGGGGTGTCCAGGATTATCTCGTCCCCGTTTTCGTCGCATAAGCCGTTTATGCTTAGGTTCTTATTTGATGGCGAATTATAGGGGACGTTTCTATTTTCGCTGTCGGTGCGGCCTATCAACCCCGCCATCTGAGCGGAGTAATGATATTTTTGATTCCCTAGCCTCAGCATTGGATACAAGGGTATCTGTCTTGTTGAGGTTATCCCGTTTTCGTTTTTCCACGCAGGCACATCAGTGTATTTGTGCCTTCCGCCTCCAAGCACCGTTGGGATATCAATCAGCGATATGGCCCCGAAGTGGCCATTGATATTTGTGGATTTTGCGTCCAGGATGGCTGCCACAGCTGGGTCACCAGAAAACTTTGGTGCAAGTATCTGCCCAGGCACAAGCCTGAACCTCGGGAAGATATCATCAACGATTTGCAGCCCTAGATTTTTGTCGAGGACCGGATCGTACCCGCCGATAATGTCGTATATATCGACTTTTTCGGGTGCGAGTTTTGTATAGTTTAATGACAGGCTTGCGTTATCTGAAATCCCGCCATTCTCTAGCGTTGTTATCACTACATGGCCATCTCGGTTGAAAGCCAGTGTGAAGCCAACGCCTGCTTCGTGCCCAGATGCCGTAACGGAATCAATTAAAATTCCTTCGACAGGCACTTTAACCAGTTCGCCGTTATCGTCCGTTTCCTCTGTTGCTAGAACCATTGAGTTCCCGATTAGGTTCTGCGGATGCCCTACCACAACCTCGTTGTGAATTTCGGGGTCAAGCACATTAATGAGCACCATAGGTGCTACACGGTACAGCACAAACTGGCTGTGGATGAACTGAGGTGCGGTGTATTTGTCCCAAATTTCAGGACGCATACTAAGCCCAAACTGCGTAACCGCCTCTTGGTAGGTTAGGCATAAGCGTGGTACATTGGTCACTGCATACGGGTCTTCGCTCAGGTGCACCGGAGCCGTGACGAAAGCCACAGGCATGGCTGCGTCTACAGTGACTGGAGGTTGTATGTTCGTTGGGGATTCTGTTGTGTACAACCCGTGTCTAAACATCTTTCAGCACCCCCCTTTCTTTTTCTACATACTGATAGAGCGCATGTTCCTGAGTACCCGGCTCTTTTAGGGCTTTAATAAACTTCGGCGAGTCTTTGACCTCGACTAAAAGTTTTTTAACCTCTGGGAGCTTTTCGATATAAGAATCAAGATACTCAGGTATTTTGTCCTTAAAAATAGCACCCTTGAAAAGGATGCCTCCGGGAAGTATCGGCCCGAGATATATGAACGCTTGCTTCTCGGGCGTCTTTGGTTCACGCACTTTAGGCTTATTAGCTGGCCCAGTTGGCGTAGCTTCCGTTTTATTCTCTTCCATTACGTTTCCTTTCTAAAAAAATGATTCTTCCAATCTTGGAATAGGGTATGCAACATCCCACTTGGTTATGCAGTACCCTTCCCAGTATGGGAAGATTTGTTCTTCAAAAAGCCCAGCATCAAAGTAATCATCATGGATTCTGAACTTATTGTTTAATGTGTGTTGTGTAAATAACGCCTGACGTGTCGCTTCAACAAGGTTCCAGAAATCCCTGAACCCGCTTCCGTCATTAATTCTTTTACCCTCGTCTGTGTATGTCCCAGGGTCGTACACTCCGAAAAGGATTAATACCTCTGCAACATTTTCTCTAGCATTCTCCACGCCTTTTACTCGGGTTGTCCGTGGGATTATGCAGGGGTACGCCTCCTCTTCGCTTCCGTCATCGTCTATACTTTGTGGCAATAGCCGGCCTGAGCGTATGACGTCTGGGTTCTTCAGGCTCTCCATCCCGTAGATGTCTACCGTTTTGAGATTGAAGCGTTTGGCTACCTCGGCTTCGATAAAGTCACATATAGCGTCATGCAATAGCGGTATTGTAATCATGCTATATTCCTCCATCTAAGAGATGCTTGACCTCATGGTCAAACCTTGCACTAAAGCGATGTTCGGCATTTCTCTTTATGACATTTCGTATACTCTCGTTGTCTAGCATCTGCGCTACACCAGGGGCGTGGACTTGGCTTATAGCTTCTCTTCTGGTTTCCACTGAAGAACGTCCGATTCTCCTGAATATGCCTTCAGTGCCGTTTGGCATAGTGGCCATAAAGGCCTTGCTGTGCCCATACCTTCGGTCACCGGTCAGGCGGTTTCCGCTGTTTGCCTGCATAACCCTGAGGAATACAGGAGATGTGCCTTTTTTACCTGGGCTAGGATTTCTCCTGTGTGTAAAATAAATTGAGCGGATAGGCCTGCCTGTTGATGTCAGCTCTGCGGACAGGTTGCTTCGTGTAGCCCTGCTGGCACGTAGTTTAGCCCTAACAGCAACTTTGCTCACAATGTAGTTTTCAGGCACTTTTCTGGCCGCATCAGTTTTCATGCCATCCAGCGCCCTATTCATCGCTCTGTACATTGCCTTAGATGCTCCGCCCTTGATGTCACGGAGCATCTCAATACGCTTTTCAAGGTCAGGGCTTTCTATGTTTATTTCCATTACTTACCCCTGTTCCCTTCTATACAAAATTCCAAGACACCCATATCGTCCGTCACTGATTCAACAAGATATCGCTGCGCATCGAACACTAGAGAGGACTCCACTTTCGGGATGTTTCCGAAGGCTTCAAGCCACTCAGCTTTCTTGACAAAGAATACAATTCCATTGAGCGTAATGTTTTCGACTTTATCACGGAGTTTTCGCTGAAGGTATCTTTCGCCGTCAACGATGACATTCACGCTTTTCGGGGGATGCCCTTTTAGCCCGCCTATGAGATGAGGAGTTACGAACTCCATCGCAGAGGCATTTAGAAAGACATCGTCGATATCTTTTTCAAGTTGCTGCTGAAAATTTCGCATATAATCCCCCTTCTTATGAGCTTATTATTCCGAGGTGCCCAGTTTTTCTTCGGTATCTGATGACTCTTCCGGTTTGCCCTCCTCTGCCTCGTCATCCTCATTGATAAAATCATCAATCAGCTTCACCAATTTCTTTACCGAGAGTTTTGCGTCACAGTCTGCGCAGCCAATATGCCCAGCATATTCAAGCAGTTGCAGCTTGCTTAATTGCAGCAACTCTTCTTTGGTGAGATATTCCTCCGAGGCCAGATACCACGGTGTATCACCCAAGTTTACCTCATCGGACAGATTTGACAAATTAACACCATAGTTTCCAAAAACTTCAAGAATTGTCCATACATCCAAGTTTTGCGGACAAGGGAGCGGCTTTGATGACAATTTCAAGAATTTCTCTGACGGCTCTTCCTGGTCCCACTGCTTCGGAACCCTACGGCGGTGCTGGCTACCAATTTGCAGATCATGAATCACTGCATAGAGCATTCGCGATGGGAAGTTACCACTGGGTGCAATTAACACCTTGCCGTCCGGCACTAACGGATACACCGCAGGAATGAACCCCTTGTCTTCGGGCTTTACTCCCGGATATTTTGGGTTTTCATTGTCATTATCCGCATACTCTCCATCATAAGCATAGCAGTGAAGATTTGCTTTGCGCAAAAAACCTATATACGTCATGCCATTTTCAAGCAATGCTGGAGCAATTACACCCATGTTCATATTCCTGTTATCCAGGAATTTTTGCACTTTTTCATTTTCCATGATTGCCCACATTGTTGCACTGCTTCCGATTGCAACATTTGCAGAGTATCCGGACCTTGACGCTAGTTTGCGTCCTTTTTCCAGGTCTTTGATTGGATTGGCGTTTTCGTAGTCTAGCCAAGAGACTTCTGCAATAAGTTTGTTTTCAAAATCAAATGAAATAACCTCATTGATACCCTCGCCGACCACAGGAATCTCACCCTCGAATAGGGCATGAGCACACATCCATTCTTCACGGCGCGTGATAGCCTCGTCCAATTCTACCAGATCGTCACGCAGAAGTGCCACTCTCCTATAATTGCCTGAGCGACCACTAAATTGGGACTCGCCAGCTAATCTCACCTCAACATCATCCGTTGTGAGGACTCGTTTCGGTGCTACAAGCGGCGGTTTGTATGACATAGTTTTGTAACCAGACCGCTCCATGACCTTGCTGCCAATTCTCGGGTGTACAAAAGGAGCCATTGACATACCTCGCTTTTTGACATCAAACTCTACCGTATTTGTCGGAAATGTTCTAACCCTCGGAAAGAATGTGTCCCTTAACGGAGTTTTTAGAGTCACTGCCTGCTCCACCAGCTGGAGCATAAATTTCGGGGAATAAATATCTACTGCCATAATTTTCTCCTATATCCTTGTTGATCTGATAATCAGACCAATCTCAATCATGCGGCGTTCATGCACCGACAATTCGCCATCGACCCTGAGTTTCCGACGGTTAAATTCTCCCTTGATGTACATGACCGATTCCGCCTCTTCACCAGCCGAGACTACTACATCATCGCAAATAATCCCCACTGCCTCATCATCGTCACCGGCAAGTTTGTAACTGTTCTCTGTTTGTGCGATTATATCGCCACGCAGAAAAGACATATCCTCGGCCGTGTCGTTCACTATGGTTATCCCCATTGTTTCTGTAGGATAATCACCTGCAATCAGGCCATCCCTTTCCAGTTCTCCTATAACGCCCATTTCCCTAAACTCCTTTCTCAGCTAGTTCCACCGCATATGCGAGCAGAGCTGCCGTTTCTTGGTCATCATCAGTCATCACGCCCGGATCCGGCATTACTCCATCAAGCTCCGCAGCATCTTTGCTTGCCAAACTCTGATAATTAGCACCTTTTTGTTTCTGGGCCTTGACCATCGCAATGGCGAACTCCCCAGCAGTGATTCCTGTGTCGTATTTAGCTTGGTTCGTCAGATCGTCCATGCCGGGCAGTGCCATTGCATCAATATCCTTGATACGTTCCCGCTCCGCTTTGACACCGGCGGCTATGCCTGCCTTTATTGCCGCATCATATATCTCCGGGTGTTTCGCTTTTAGATCTTCTAAAGTCATGATTTCCTCCTCATTTGTTTGGTCGACGTTTATTTCAAAACCCATTGTAGCGGGCTTGTTTTGCACCGCTACAACGGGTTTTGCTTGTTTTGCTGCCGGCTTTTCCAGCATGGCTACTATTTTACCGGGAATGCCGGCCAAACTCACCGGAAGTCCGTTAAAAACTGCGGTGGAGTTATTTGCGTCCAGCACAGCTTCAACCACTGAGTCCGCCACCTCGTCTGCAAAGCCTTTTGCTTTTGCCTCCGTTCCGGTGAGCCATGTATCTTCGTTGAGCATGTTTTCAAGCTCTGCCTTGTCTATTCCGGTTTTGGCATGATACACATCAAGCATGGTGTCCTTGATTGTGGTTAAGATTTCAATAGCTTTCTGAAACACCTTAACATTCCCTCTAGCTTCTGTAGCCGGTAGGTGTATCATCCACGCTGCGCCCAGCGCAGTCACAACCCTGTCGCCGGCCATAGCTATCAGTGTCGCAGCACTGGCGGCAATACCGTCATTATAGGTGATGATTTCAGCCTTATGGCTTTTCAGCAGGTTCATTATGGAGTACGCACCAAACACGCTACCTCCATTACTGTTTATCCTCACATGAATTCGGCTCACATCCCCAAGAGCATCAAGCTCTTGCCGAAACCTGTGCGGAATTACATCGTCAGGCCAGTTCCACCATTCAAGATCATACTGCATAATGTCGCCATATATATACAGCGTCGCCTCATTATTTCCGCCGATGCTGTTTTGAAATTTCCAAAACTGCGTTTGTTCACTTGGCATTACGGTCCCCCCTCTAAGATTTTATTTAGCTCGCTTTGGTTTTCTGTTTCCTTTATTCTCTGCCTATGGTTTACGTTGTAATCCGTACCCGTAATCTCGGCCGCTTCGCGCTCTCTGGTTGAGATTTCACTATCAATCCTTAGCTGTGCCGCCCTAGCCTCCCTTAAAGGATCTATTTGTCCCTGCGCCGGGCCGTGCCATTCAGCTTTGCAGTATGCCGCTTTTACAATCGGGTCATCAAAAAAGCCAGGTGCATATACCCGGCCTTTGGCGACTGCTTCAGTCATCCACTCTTCATATACTTGCTGGCAAAACCTACGAGCAAACCACCCGCGTCGCATTTTGAACATTTTCCAGGTTTCAAGCAGTGCTGCTCTGCTTGCACTGTACGAAGCCGAAAAGTGCATTATTACAACTTCGTAAGCTATACCTAATGCAGACCCAATTTGCCTCAAAATAGAATTAACAAAAGGGTCAAAAGCCACGTTAGGCCGCCCCGGCGAGGCGGTTTCTATGCTTTCACCCGGTCCCAGCTGTACTATGTTGCCGTGACCAGCTTCATAGGTGTAATCATTATCTGCATCTATCTGCTCTGAAAGTGGCATGCTTTGCCCCAGTCCAACTGTTGGCATTTCTGTTTTTAGAAAAATTGTGAAAATCCCACTAACCACCGCTGCGGTTAGTTCTGCCCTAGTGTATTCCCCCAGCATTTGCAGACTCTCTATAACGGGGGCTAATATCGGCACCCCCCTTGTCTGGTCGGGTCTTTCCGATTCCATCAGGTGCAGCACGTTTCTGCGCCCTGTCCTGCTGCCGAATGCGGAAATCCGCCTGAACACTCCTGTATCATCTTCAGAGCCGGGAAAGCGGTTTGAAATGTGATATGCCACAATCTCACCGTGCCTCGTTTCTACACCTTGACTTATATTTGAATCCCCAGACTTGTCAAGCGGCGTACATACCCTATCAGCCTCCACCAGCTGTATCCGCAAGTCATATAAAAAGCCAACTCGCGGTCTAAATGGCAGCAGCACAAATACGTCACCTGACACCAGCTGACTTATAAAAGCCAGTTGTTGCAGCTCATAAAAGTTATTGGCCCTAAAGCGATCACAATTTACCGAGGATGCATAGTATTCAAACTCGCGCGTCACATTTTGCTTCCATCTGTCCGCCTCATCGTCAGTCATTTTCAAAAACTCATGGTCTATCGTCGGTTTAAGAGTAAGCCCTGAGCCTATTACATTTGTGCGGGTCGTCTTAACTGCACCTGTGGCGATGTTTGCGCCACCCATAAACAGACTTTTTGACCGGCTGCGCAATGTATCCAGATTGTCGTTTATATCTTCTTTTGGTGACCCGGTAACACTGTCCCGGCCTTTGAATAATTTCTTTCGGGTGTTCGCGCCGTACTGCGAATATCCGGAGTTCACTATATTTATCGCGGTTCGAGATAACGCTCTTCTTAGCGCCCGATTGGGACTTGTGTAGGCTATGAGCCTATCAATTACACTTACTTCTTTAGGCATCTTATAAATCCCTTACTATCACTTGCATCACTTTGGTTTGCGAGCGTCCCTCAAGTTTTTCAACTTCTGCTTTCCAGTATTTCAGACTCTGTCTAATTTCTCTGAGATCCGCACGCCGCAGGCGTCTTGTGCCTACCTGGTATTCTTGACCTGTAGCTACAACCTTTTCTGCTTCTATCCAGATATCCACCATATCACGGGCAGCCTTCAGCGCCTCGGCATTTGTATTTCGGTTCATTTAACCCTCCATTTTTTAGTGGAACTTTAGTCTACACTTATACCTTTGCTTATGGTACCGCGCCGCCTCTTTTTCTTCGGAGCTTTCATCCCCTTGCGCTTTTTCAACTCTTCAAAATTCGGGTTTAATATTTCAATAGCTGCAATGTTATAAACTCTACAGTCCAGCGGCTCATTTCTTACTCCCGTTTTTGGCTTCCATTCTGTTATCGGCCGGCCTTTAACCATCTTAGTCACTTTGGTTTCTGCGGTTAACCCCTCGAAGTATTTCTCGGTATATCCACGCTCAAAATCATCTTCAGCAGGGAAATAACAGTACCCCGCCTTTTTTTCATCTGCTTCATTTAGCCTTGTAAACAGTACATCTTTTGCGGTGTCTACAGCCACTATAACTAGCACATTTTTAACTTTCTTGGTGCGCGAATACGTGTGGATTATACTCATTCCCGCTCCACCCCTGCCCTTAACGGCGTATACATTGCGGAGCTCTTTGTCTTTACAAAACTCATATACCTCGGTAGCTCTTGCACCGTCTCCACTATCTATGCATGTACAGGCTATAGGCAACACGTGTCCGGATGTTTGATTATATTGCTTCCGTAGATGCTGGTCCAACCTCTCCCAGGTCTCCGGTGATGTGGTATTTCCGATAATCACCTTATATTCAATCCCATAACTAACCTTGTTTTCACACCAGCCCACAATTTCAAGCTCCAGCCGATCGTGCTGAACATCCACCCCAGCAGTGATCACCAAAACATTTTCTGGAACCAATGCGTTGTATTTAATCCGACGGTCAAGCAGCATTGGCCACTCCACAGTTTCCCCTGCCTCACACCAGGTCTCTCCAAGTACCGTATTTGTCCATACTTTCATCAGCTCTCTATCTCCTTTTGAAGATAGAAATTCTTTCACTATTTCACGCCATGACATCCAGGGACTTACCAGGGCACTTAAATGAAAACTTTTTACGGTGTCGTTTTCGGCATCTGCAAACCACTCCCCATCACCTCGCTTCCATGTGAGCTCATCGTTAAGCTCTCCACATGATGGACACTCACACAGTACATCTCCATCCTTTTTCAGTGCTCCGGTGCCCTCATCCCTAATGTGGTCAAAGCGGATGTTAGCCCACAATAACTCTTGATACTCACCGCAGCCAGGACAGGGTAGTTTCCACCGCTCCATAGACCCCCGCCTGAATTCGTGCTGTATGCGGCTCTCTCCATCATTCGTAGGTGTAGACACTTTGACCATTTTCTTCGTATATGGGTATGTGCTGGTCCGCTTCTCAACAATCGAAAGAGGGTCACCCTCTTTTTTTGCACTCTCAGGCCATCTGTCAATTTCATCGCAGAGCAACACTCTGATTGGTCGAGATGCCAGTCCGACGGGAGAATTTGCCCCTACTATCGCTATATAACCGCCCGGGAAGAACTTTTTCTGCACCGTGTTCTTAGCGTCGCGGCTCTTCTCTCCGCCTATGATTGGGCGCAAAACTGGCGTATCCCTGATGGTGGGAGCAATACGCTCTTTAGAAAAATCCTTACCAGTAAGTACAGTCGGCTGCGTCAGCAAGATTGCCGAGGGTTCAATGTGTGCGTAGTAACCCATGGCATTCAGAAGCAACTCAGACTTTCCTACCTGCACAGAGGTCATCATAATAACCTCTCGCACTTCGGGCTCTGTTAAGCACATCATCGGCTTGCGCAGGTATGGCGTCCGCGAGGTCTTCCACTTACCGGGCTCCGCACTGCTCTCAGCCGGCAGCCGCCTATATTTGTCAGCCCAGGCAGCTAGATCAATATCTTCGGTCGGTTGCATCCTGCGCAGTATCCGTTCAAACAATGCCGCCGTATGAGATTGTATACTCATCACTCTGCCGCCTCATCAATAGCCGAACCTTCAAGTTCGGCCAGATATTTATCTTCATCGAACATCACCGGGTCGTATGCCGACAGTTCGCCCAAGGCTTCTGCAATCGCCTGTTTCAGGATTTCCTTCACACCCTCCGCCTGCGCTGCACCGGACGGGACACTCAGAACGTCTGGCAGCAACTTGTGCGGCAGCACTTCGAGCTTCGCTTTGAATGCGACGAGCATGTTTGTCATAACAAACTCGACGTCCGCTGCGCGGTGCAGCTCGTTTTTTTTCACCGCGAGATTCAGTTCCGCATCCTCACGCTTTATCTGCGCAAGCCGTTCTTTCTCGATGTCGTGTGCCGTATTTTGACCACTCTGATTCGACTTTAGATACCTGATGTATCCCTGCACCGTGGGGAGCAGCTTGTAGGTTCCCGGCGAATACTCTTCGAGGATTCCGTCGGCGGTGAGTTGTGATACCCGCCGTTCAGACAGCTCAATAACTTGCGCAATAATCTTGCGTGAGTAAACTTTGCCATTATTGTCCATGAAAAATCCTCCACAAAATTGAGAAATGCATCTAAAAATTTTTCAAAAACTGGATATGTTTTGGGGTCACCGCACCCGCTTTCAAAAAAAATCGCCGAAAGTACCTTTTGCGCGGCGGATTTTTCCGAGCAGTATATATACTGCCAGCAATGGCGATAGCATATAAATCAAGTTTTTGTGACGACTGCATACAGCTAGTTGATTAGCTCCATATCTATGAGGTCGTCGTCAGCAAGTAATGCATCTAGGTCATACTGTCCTGAGAGCCGCTGCTTGTACAGCCGGAGCTTTGCAAAGGTGAGCAATGCGTTTTGCTCATCAATGCGCATTTTATGCAAAACCTCGATGGCTTTTTGCTTGCGTGCCTGCACCCTGGTCAGCGCCTCTTCGAGTTCCATTATCCGCTTCATCACTGGAGCTGTAACCCGGCTATCGTGCGTACCTATCTGCGTTGTGGTGTTGCCCTCCCACCTCTCGCCTTTTTTGTTGCGGTTGCAAGAGGTAAACGTAATCTCGGTTTTCTCTGTGGTTTCACTTTCTACCACTGTTGCGTTGCTGTCTAGTGACCAGAGCTGCCGAATTGCTTTCATTATGCGGTACTCTCGGATACTCAGGATCTTGAGTAGCGTGTGCTGCTGCTCATACTCACAAGTATCCATCTCAGCAAGTAGCTGTTCTTGTGAATCCAGGGTATAAGCGCTGAATATGACCGTCTCATATTCGCCGGTTCTAAGGGCCTTTTTATTTTTCGGCGGGCCGCCTTTCCCCCCACGATTGCCTATAGCATTTTTATTTCCAATCGGCGCTCCGCCTCGGTTGGTCGTGTTGGTTTTAAACTCTGGCTCGCCATCATGCAGAAAATCTGTATTTTTTTTTATATTCGTCGCGCGGGTGAGACCGTCATTTTCAAAACGAGCATTCGCATTCTTCGGCGAACTTTCTGAATGCGAGCGTTCGCTTTGTTTTTTTTGACCATCCCAATCCTGAGTAGACTTCCATCGCCTCACCGTACCCGTGGGCACTCCCAACGCCTGGGCTATGTCCACCAGCTTTTCCCCTGAGCTGTGGCGGCGTTGTGCTTCTATGCTTAAAGGGTTGCGATTTTGTGGCATGTCGCTCACACCTCCACTGTTGTGAGTTTCGGGAATACAAAAACCACGCAGGCATTAGCTGCGTGGCCGATGGGCTGGGTCTCTCGCCCTTGATTTCCATATTAGCATAATAACACATAACTATGTGTTCTGTCTGTGTTCTCTTTTCAAAATTTCTGTTTTTATTTCACGGAGGCCGCGGCGATGTAATTTTCCGCGAACATGGTCAACACTGAAATTCATATAAATCGCGATTTCATGCCACGGCATAAAATCAACATATCGACACAAGAAGACTGTAAGAACATTCTGATTCTCAATCGTGTAGATAACAGACTCTATTTCTGCCATAGCCTTATCATAATCACTCTGAGCTGCTTTAATCTTTGCATCGCAATCTTCCATGATGCTAGGGATGCTTGCAACTTTCTCTGTATTTATACCGGAGGTACCACGAGCTTTGCTTATTGTCGGGGTTGCCTTTGTCGCACGGGCCATAGCCCGGAGTTTACTTGCATTTAGGTTTTCTATCCGTGCACTCAGCTTCATGCCACGGTAAAGCCACTTTTTCACGTCGGTATGATCTACTCTTTCATCCTGCATGATGAGTCCCTCCTTTTTTGTATGCCCATGTTCTAAAGATATACACTACCCCCAGTCAGAATAGCGGGAGCTATTCTTCGTATTTTCGGGGGTTCTTCTGCGGAGTCAGCACTTTCTTTTGTTCGGGCAATATATACTTTATATATTTATATGTACCAAATTCATTACGGGTTTCGTCAGAGTCGAGGATAAAGGAGCCTAAAGGCGGCTCAATTGTCAGATTGTCGTCAACCAGTTCGGATTGTATTATAGGCTTTTTCAAATTCCGAGAGCTTGACCAACTTCGCTTATTTGCAACCTTGCCTGCGCAGCCCGGCTGTGCTTCTCTTGTGAGATATCGTGCAAGTTCGAGGAAATCATCATGCTGGTAGTACTCTGAATTATTAATCTGCGTAATTTCTATATTGTCACCATGCGTCCAGAGTGACCGAATTAGTTCGTAGTCTTGCTTTAGATTACTTGCATTAACTATTATATGATGGTGCAGGCGAGTTTCGTTTGTATCTGTCAGCTCATGAGTAGTACGTATATATTTAATAGTATCGCCCGATTTTTTACGGGCATTTCTAAGTTGTAGCAAGAATTTTGATAATTTCTTATCGGCCTCCGCTCTGACTGTAGGCAAAAAATCATCACTATATGTAAGAGTAATAAACAGATCATTTCTGTTAAAGTTAGCAGCAATCATAAGCTGCAACTTTTCATAACAGAATTTGAAATTTAATTTCGCCCTAGCTAGGCTGCTGCATTTTGTTTTAGCCCGACGAATCGGCGGTAAATCAGAAGCCATTGGCTGAGTGTAAATAACAGCATGTACAAGCCGCCCGGCAGTTACTTTCTTCATGCGTTTACTTTTTCCCATTTCTGTTTACCGCCTTATATATAATGTATATGTACCGAAGACGACGCTCTAACCTTGCTCCTGTTTGGTTATACTCTCCACCGCAAATGAACTCTTTTCAAAAAGCGTAGTGAGCGCGGCTGCAAATTTCTTTTGCTTCTCGGCATCCTTGGTTTGCTGGATGCACTCGGTCAGCTTGTTAAGATGAGTTTGCACAAGCCCGAAGTGCTCTTGAAACACTACGAACACTGTGTCTGATTCGTTCGCTTGTTTTTTCTCCAGGGCTTGAACTTTAGACTCAAGCGCATCGCGCTCTTTCTGAGCCTTTTGAGCATCTTTGTGGGCAGCATCTCTCAAGCCTTTTAGCTCTTTAATTTGCTGTTCAGCCTCTTTCTCAGCCTCGTCACGAGCCTTCTTGAGGTCGTCCTCGCTGTAGCCCTCCACCACGGTGTTGGGCATTGCTTGCAAGGTGGTCAGGGACTCCTCCACGCTTTTAATATGGGCATCTGCTTTCGCGCGGGCTTCTACCGCCTCTTCAATGATTGCATTTTTTGCCTGGAGTTCATCGCGCAGCTTGGCGATTTCTTCATCTGATAGTTTTTGAGCTTTGTCGCGCTCTTTGATAGCTTTTTTAAGCTCGCGGACGCTCATGTTTTTCGCGTCATTTTCTTCCACAAATTCTTCGCGCTCCGATGCGGGCAAAGCCAGTAGTTCCAGGGCTTGAGTCGGTGATAAATCCGTCATCGCCGACGCTTTTACAGTGGCTCCGAAAATGCTGCCCTGCGGGTCTCCGTATTCGTCATACAGGCGCATTAGCCGCTCCGATTTTGATTTGCTGTAAGGTACATTTGCTTCTAGCCAGGATTCCCAGCTTCCGTGCTCCACCATTGATTTTGCTTCGATGAGGCGGCGCCCGATCTCCACAGCTCCATCAAGAGCGGTGCGCATCACGTTTGCGTGGATGGTTTGGATTTCAAATGCGATTGTTTCCAGGGTCCGGGGTTGCTGTAATTCGCTAGTCATATTGCCCTCCATTTTCTACACCGCCTCCGCTAGTCCCTGCGATGATTTTGTTTTCTCTTTCAGTTCGGGTAACTTGGGGCTGCCGTCCTTGTTGCGCTTACTTCCGGCTTGCAGCCAGGCGAGCCAGGAGTCAAGTATTTTTTTATATTTTTTCTCAGCAACTTCTTTTGCTCCGCGGTCGTTGTCATAGCCGCGAATCTGGATTAGGCGGTTGCCGTGCATCTCTATGGTAGCCAGTGGTGCGAGAGGGTTTGACGCTAGGCGGAAAAAGAGGATGGTTAACTTGCCGTCAAGATGACGGTCGGCATAGCCGCCGACGCAGTGTTTAAGTATTTTCCCTTCGTTGACAATGTCTTCCGCATCAACTGGCGCGGTGATAATGTATCCATCTTTTTCGAAGCCATACTTCTTAGTGGTTTCCCGGTGCCGTTTTTTCATTTTGCCTGAAAGTTCTGCGGCTCTTTTTTTGTTTTCTTCCGCTCTTCGGGCATTTAGGATGCTGGTTGCAGCACCTGTCACCATGTCGTGTTTTTCCGCAAGGTCGCGCGGCATCTGGTTCAAAGGGTTACTAAGGTCGTATCCGCAGATTTCGGCAGAATCAATGTAGTCGTGCCATATTTGCGTGAGATCTTCTACACTAATGATCACAGGAGCGTCTGAGTCTGATGCGCAGCCGGTATTGCCTTGTATTAGCGCGTCATTCCCTTGTACTAGCGCATCGTCCCGCATATATCGGCACCATCTCGACGGCGGAATTAGGAATTGCTTGAGCCGCTTGAAAGTCCTAACTCTCAAAGCCCACGGCACTGACGACAACACTGTTGAGATATCTTCAAAATTGCAAGGGATTTCCTTTTTCTTGAATTGCTTATAGTATTTCAAAACGTCTAACCCTTGGCGGATATCCACGAGGCCGCTTAACCAGCTTTTTAACTCTACTTTACTCAAGCTCATCGACCTTTCTGGATGGCTCTCTCGCCAGTCCAGTACGGCGGCATTCCACTTTTTGAACTCTAGCAAGTCCGAGATAATCATAGAAAGGTTCATCTTCATTAGCATCTCTACCTGCCTAGGAGCTATGCAGCAGAGCGCCAGAAAGCGCAGGGCTGAACCTCCGTTATAGGTCATATATTCGTCAGAAAGACAGTATTTGAATGGGCTTTTTTTGATTTCAGGAACGCCTATTAGTGTATAGTCCCAGCGTGCCGAGTTATCATGCTGCGACGGCTCCCATATGCCTAGCGGCAATTTTTTCGGAAAATCAAGTAGCTCCCTGTAGATACGGCCGGGATATGAGGTTTCTGACATTCTTGTGCTGCCTGGCCGAAATGCGTATACATGTTGTTTCGTAAGGCGCGGCAAGGCTGTGAGATCCGTGCATTTATCGGCATAGCTTTTTATTGCAGAATATTCACAGGCCCATAAGGTGCCCCGGTGCCACCGTAAGACAACAAATGTTTTCCACGCTTTGAGGTTATCGCGGTTACCTGTGCGGCCCAGCTCTTTTATAAGGCACGCAGTTCCGCAAAATGGGCACTCGGTGTAATCCCTGTATAACTCCGGTGCGTGGGTGCGGGTTTCGTGAATGGAGTAGGGTCGCATTGTAACTATGGTTTCCGGCTGATGCGCAGCGGCCAGCACTTCGTACATTGCGGTTGAGTATTCCTTTTTTGGTATGACCTCATGACGGCCGCAGCAGGTCGTCCATATTTTGCGGGTCTTTTTCTCGCGGAATATATACGGGATAAACCCTTTGTTTATCTCTTTGAGCTCACTCGCGCGAAGCGGCGGGACTGAGTCTGCGAGTTTTTTAGCCTTAGCGAGATTCTCTTTCTTGTTCATCTGAAAAAGTCTCCCAGGTCAAGATTTATGCGCCCGGCGCCGCTTTGCTTACTGGTTGCTGGGTTTTCGGCATCGCCGCCGCTTACTGATGCACAGAGGTCAATACTCATCGTCATCTTAACCCCCGCTCCAGGAAAGTAGAATCGCACAGCCTTTCGGTAAACTTCCAGATCTGAAATGCTTCCACCGACGTTTTTCATTATCGACTCACAGCAGTCGGTCAGGGTCTTTTCATTTTGCAAGACAGCTTGCGCAAATTCCGCATCTTGCGCACAGAAGGATTTGAGGGTATCGGCCACATGCTTTACCACAACCTTGGCGCGTGGTGAGCTGCATTTAGATTCCGCCAGTTCTTTTTTGAGTTTAGCTATTGCTAGATCTGTCATATTGCATCGCTCCTTTATAATTATTAGCCGGCCCGAGGCCAGCCGTAGAACGTGTGGCCATACAGGCGCATCAGGTGCGGTGCCCACCAGTCGCGCCCATGAAACACCCCGCTCCGAAAGTGTAGGAGGATGTAGTCAGGGAATGGCCGCTTGTTATATTTGAGAACCTCACGGGCTGCCCGCAGGCACTCAGCGCAGCCGTAGCGGTTGTTGGCTATAACGAAGGCGCCAGGGCGGCGCATTATTTGCTCCAGTGACATATTGGGGTTGCTGTAATATCTATCAAGGATTGTTTGTGCCACCGCTTGCCGGCCAGTGTGAGGCTCCCAGTGGGCTTCACTGTGTATGATCCGGCCGGCAAGATGCAGGTCAGATAGTCTTACTTCCCTGTGGTGCGACGGCGGGGCTGGAACCAACCCGGGCTCAGCTTGCCAGGCGGAGAGCAGTTTTCCGCGTCCCTCCTGGCTTTTTTCAGCCTGCCACAGCCCCATTAATCTAGCCTCTTCCCGCTCTGCATATGATATATCGGTAACATACGTTGCAGAGGCACGCAGAAATGCATCAGACAACGACTTTGCGGACACGGCTAGGACTGCAATTCCAGCGGAGATTATAAGTACTGAAACTATGATGTAAATGATTGCATCAATCAGCTCGCGGCGACTCGGGAGTTTTGACTCATTATTTTTGTTTATCATGATGCCTCATCGTCAAACAGACTCGTATTTTCCAGCTCCACTTTTGAAGGACGGTGTGTCCAAGAGGTTTCACCTAGAACTTCTATGTCTTTTTGTGCACCAGAATCAAGGTTGGCAATACTCAAAACAACAGTCATGTGACAGAAAAAGAACACCACATGTTCATCATCTGAATACATTTCGACAGCCTCAGCATCTTCATCAAGTTTTTCCCAGTTGATTATTTTCATCAACTTGGTGTCTACCGATACTATGTTGCCTGATTCACGCTGAAAAAGTTGGTAGCGCCCGGCATAGATGAGTGGTATTTTCTCCAGAGGCTCCAGTTCCGCTGTGCAGTCCTCTTCATATGTCACTAAGTCAGATTCCTTGAAGTTGAGCATTAGTTGGTTTTCACAACCATTGCATACATTCATTGCACCAGTAGGAATATATCCCACAAGCTCTGTTATTTTCACTGCACATTCAGCAGGCAGGTCTGAGACGCGGACTTTCACAGTCCAGCCCTTCCCGGCGACAATCACAGTTTCACCGATGCTAATTGTGAAGCCCGCACGCTTATAAGCATCTTCTAATATTTTCTTCAATCCCTTTTCACTTAACACTATTATTTCCTCCTAAAATTAGTTTTGGCCAGGCATATTCCCGCTCCGTGCTTAGTCGCTATCGCCGCGTTTGATTACTAAATTCACCATCGGGCTGCAGCTCCTATCTCCAAGGGTTTTACTGCACTCTATTTTGATATATAACTCAGTTGCTTCAGGCGGCAGCTTGAGACGATAGCCCATAGGTGCTTCTTGCAGAGTGGGTATTAAAATTATGCTGTCTTTCATAGAACCTCCTCTTTCGATCATGTATTTGATTTACTTTCAGGTGCACGCTTGTAGATACCTAAAGACAAACGCTTTGCTCTTACGCTATGGGCAGAGCAATTGTATTTTTCGGCGATTATCTCATCAGATATACCGCGCTTTATTTCCTTTATGATTTTTGGCCAATCTATTCGGCTTTTACCTAAGTTTTTTACCTGTTTAAGCAGACCTAGTGATATGCGCCGTTCTTTTATTGTGCGGATGGCAGCATCGTACTTTTTCGCGATAGAGTCATCAGGCATACCTTGCCTTATATCCTCTTCTATTAGATTCCAGTTGAGCCGCGACCTGCCGCCTTTTTTCATCGACGATAACCGAGACACCCCGACAATGTCACATATCGCATTTACGTCAGTGAGACATAACTCCGCAAGTATTTTGATTTGTAGGCGTTGATCTTTAGCATCCCTATAAATTGTGCGAATCTCTTCATCTGAAAATAATTTATTCACGTTGCCCTCACTTTATCTGCCACCTTAGAACCGCAGGTACGAAAGTGCGGCAGGTAGCCTGCATATAGTCCTTCTGAAGGTGTGTTAAAGCAGTAACAGCGTATCCACTTGCCATCAAGGGAAAGTACAAAGTGCGCCTCAGGATGTTCACGGCTGTACGGTAGTGGGACATACCCGATATGTGCTATATCACAAGGGATCCATTTCCCTAGCTGGGTTTCAACTAATCTGATTTTCTTTCCGCAAACCTTACAGGTAACAAAAGTTTGTTTAGTCATGCCCCAACCCTTATATATGCAGACAACACCAGCACCGCACCTAACACTATTACCAGAAGCACTGCAATTATAAAGAACCAGTCAATTATTTTCTGTGTGTCATTTGTCCGCTTCATTTTGCACCTCCTAGGCTTCCCGCTCCGGCAGCTTCTACACCATCAACATATTGTTTGAACTTTTGCCCAAATACGGCAGCTATATCATCATATAAACCGCTTTCACCTGTGGTTAGGTTTCCGCTGCATTCTGCACCTACCTCAGATGCGTCCACAATCTTATATAACGGTACGGCTGGGAGTGGGGTGCCGTCAGGGGCACGCAGAGCTGTTTGTCCTACGCAGACAAGCCGCTCATTTGCTTTTAGTTTCATCGCCATGTGCCCGCCCCCAACATTTCTTTTCTTGAGTAATTAAGCATGACTTAACTCCTTATTTGCTAAAGTTGTGTTATAATCTCCTCGAAAGGAGGTTTTAGTTATGGCTGAATTACCAATCCCCGGAAGTATCTATCTCTCTGATTTTCCATCTGAACGATTTCAAGTCATGCGGAACAATTCACTGGTGACTGAAATTAACGGTGTTTCCAATTTTGAACACGGACGACACTATGTTCATTTTCCCTTAAACAGTGATATCAAAGTCGGTGATACCATGATTTTAGAAGGGATTTCTCGCAAGGCAACTGAGATAGACACAGACACCTACTTAGGTAAACCCGAACTCATGAAGGTTTATCTCTAAGTTCAGTAAGCGACATAACAAACTGTTTGCAGCATTTCATAAAAGCGTCATATATTGGTAAAAGATTACTTTCATCAAAATTAGTTACCTCTAAACCAATATTCACTTTTATACTTGTGCCGCCTGGCAGTTCATCCGCGTACTGTTTGCTGAGTTCCGAGCACTGCCGCTCCTGTGTTTCCACCCCAGGGGCGGCTTTTTGTTTTTCATGATATCTCATTAGTTACCTCCTTATTGCACTTAGTTTCACCTTGTGCTAAAATAGTTTTCATTCAATATATGTGAGGAATTTTGATACATGTACATACTTGATGAGTTCTGGAGACAGTACCAGCAAGCCTTGTTTGCACACAACTATTATGAGTATCAGAGAATCTATCTTGAACGCTGTGTGAGATGGATTTCTATATGTTCTTTTTTAGTCACTGCAATCAGCTTGGCAGGTTGGGGAATAACTCAGCAATATGCCGCCGTTTGGTCTGTGGTGATTTTTGCAAGTCAAGCAGCTAACAACGTAAAGGATCAATTTGCTTTGAACAAGCGCATGTGGGCACTTGATGAGTATTTGAGTAAGACCGCCTACGAGATTGACGATATGTCTAACTGTTGGAGACATATCCTTCTGGAAAAGCTCACTGAAAGCGAAATACTTGATAAGATAGCTGCAGGCAGTGGGAACTTTACTAAACTCGAAGAAAAGTACATTCGCCCATTCGGAATCAGGGAATACCGACGATTCATCAGATTAGCAGACAAAAAAACAAATCTTGAACTTGAACAAAAGCATGGAAAGGAGGATAAAAATGTCGAAACAACCACCGAAACCTCAAAGCCCACCGCCTAGAAGCACCGGAGGAATAATCAAAAACACGCCTACTAAACCCTCCGTGGCACCGCGCCCACCTGCACCCCCACCGCCTAAAAAATAACCTCTAACTTGGATGACCGTCATTTTTGTACTTCCGATACAAAGATGGCGGTTTTCCGTCATCACTTTCTTTTTAGGTTGTAAATCAATTGGATAATCGCTAGACAAAACATAATTACCAGGGCCACGTTTAACCAGTTCATTTTCTCCTCCCTCGCTCTTTCTTCACATCGCCGTTTTGGCACCCCGTCAAATTCAACCCAACCCGCAAGATATGCAGGGCTCGTGTCAAGAGCTTTGGCGATTTTTTCGGTACTTATTCTGCAAAAAAATATTCGGCGAATTCTTCATCTGGAATATCAAGCAGTGTTCGCAGCCTTTGTGCTTCTGACAGCGAAAACTGCCTGACATTGTTGACTTTTTGATTGAAGGTAGGCGCTTTTATTCCGAGAAACTCTGCACAATCTTTTTGTGTTTTTCGCAATTCTCTAATCCGCCCTTTTAACTTATCGGTATTAACCACGTGACTCACTCCTTTCTTGTATCCCATCCCCTTTTAGGGATGAGTTGTTCAAAAAAATTTCAGCCTTTTCTGCTTGATTTGTTATCCCTAAAGCACCACAAATTGCATCAGCCTCATCTATAAACAAAGGACATTTTCCTTTGAACTTAGCTGACACGGTAGCCTCTGTTTTACCAAGCAGATGAGCGATATCCTTTTGTGTTTTTCCTGCTAATACCATTTTTGAACGTAATAACCTAGTGTTCATTGTCATCCCCCTTTTTTCATCCCAAAAACGGGATAAGCGAATATTACCACTAAAACACAACCCTGTCAACCCTAATTTGGGAAGATTATAATATTTTTTAATTTTTTATTGCGTTTTAGGGATGGTTCATTTATAATTACTATTACATCTCTCACGGAGGCTTATTTATGTTACCATCTGAAAAATTAAAAAAAGCAATTGACGAGAGCGGAATACCTTATGAAAAACTTGGGGAGTTAACAGGCATACCAAAATCTTCTATCCAAAGGTACGCAACAGGCAAAACAAAAAAAATTCCAATTGATGCTCTCGAAAAACTAGCACCACACTTAAATGTGACCGCAACATATATAGCAGGTTGGGGAACGGTACACCTTGAAGTTACTAACCAAAACACTTTTGATTTGGTTAACGTGGAAATTATCCCCATAGAAAAACAAAAAATCCCCATACTAGGCACAATCGCAGCGGGTGTTCCGATTTATGCCGACGAGGAATTTGAGTGTTATGTAGAGTGTGGGGCACACATAAAGGCAGACTATGCTCTGAGGGTTAAAGGCGACAGCATGATAAATGCTCGTATACTGGACGGCGACATTGTGTTTATCAGAAAACAGGACACAGTCAACCAAGGCGAGATCGCCGCCGTCTTAATTGACAATGACGCTACGCTAAAGAGATTTTATCAGTACGGAAACCACATTGTGCTTAAAGCCGAAAACCCTAATGTCAAAGACATTGAATTTGAGCTTGGCGATGATGTGAATATTAGAATATTAGGGAAAGCGGTTGCTTTTCAGAGTGATGTGAGGTAAGTAATATGGATTGGCTGTTGGTTATTATGATAGTATGTTTTGCTTTCGCAACGTTTGTCATTGTAATTAATGTCGTCAACATCAAGAAACATGGGAGTTATTCAAAGTGGCGTGAGCACGAAAAACAGGAATATAAACTGCGCGAAACCCGCATTAAAGAAAAAGAGTCCGACCAACTAGAAGCAATAAAAAAGATTCAAACTTGGGTAGGTGACGAGTCATCTACACCGCCACTTAAAAAGTCTGCTAATGATTCCGACAGCTATAATAATCACACCGATTGCGATGAAGTTGTTGACGTTAACAATATTTATGAAGGAGCTAACATGACGGTAACTATGACAGTTACAAGCTCAATAGTTCCTAAAATTGGTACGTTTTTCAGATGTTCAAGCAAAAAGCCTGAGCTTGAAACTTGGGCACAATGGAGCAACTCCCATAATTCGCGTTACTACCAACAACGAGATGCTATTTCCGCCAACTTGCTATATTTAGACGACATTGAGCTAATTGCTTATTTTGTAGGCGGTGCTAACTCGTATGTATGTGAGGCATCTCTGGATGTTTGCACGTGTGACCTTTTTAACAAAGATTTTCTACCCTGCAAACACATGTACCGTTTATTTTACGAGATAGAGCACGAGAACATACCGATCAGTAGCAAGTTCCCGAATTTTACGCTCGATACGCTTTATACATTGTCTACACTCTCCAGAGAACTTGTTTATAAATTTTTCTCAATAATTGAATTTATAGAACATCAGGGGTATTACTACTCTCCCAAGTGCGATGTTATGCAGGAATTGCTCAGCCTTGAGTTGATTTCAGAAATAGAGTGTAAAAATTACGAACACCTACTAACACAATATACGCATAGAGAAATTTTAGAAGACCTACAACAAGCAAATATTTCAGGCTTTGCAAAAAGTTGGAAGAAAGCGAAACTTATATCATGGTTGGCGGTGGAGCATCTCGACTATTTGAAAAAGCAGTATAAAGCGATTTACGGATATTGCCTCGCTGACAGCCTAGCAGAAAAGTACTAGCGACAAAAAAAGATAGTGCAGAGAGATATAGATCACTATCATAGGCAGGGCAAAAGATGGTAAGCAGATACTCGCCGCCGGGTGATAATAATAAAAAGAGCCGCCCCGAAGGGCGGTTGTGATTAATTTTTAACGGCTATATTACAAATCAGGTTTATTATCGACCGCATCAATGTTTCCTTGTTTATTCTTCAAGTCATTTTCATGAATTGCTTTGACTATTTCGGTTATGTGCCTATCTTCATCTTCTGGGAATACATACTTTGTAATAATATTAAGTGTCCCTATAATAGCAACGATAATCGGCACTAGAGCACTCACTAAAGTCAATAGGTCTGATGTTTGTCTTTCGGTTAAAATCACAGTGTATGCAGAAAGAACAATGCATACTAGGAAAAGTAGCGATATCCAAGTTATACAACTGGCTCTTATTGCTTTCTTCGCTCCTCCCGAAAACTGGGTCTTTTCTTTGTGTGCCGTAACAAACTGTTCATACAGTTTGGTTGTTGATTTGTCGCGCTCACGTTGTTGTTCTGTGAGATTATCATAGACCGGGTCGGTAGTCTCTCGTGTTGCGATTCTTGTTTTTTCTTCAAATGGCGGGCTTTCTAGCGTTTCATCAGTGACGTCAACGGTTTCTAACTTATGTTGCTCCAAACCATTTTATCCCATCATTTTTTATTTCCTCATCTTTGATAAACCCGCCCAACCCACGCTCTGTAACTGTGATTCGCCAAGCCGTCTCATAATTCCCCACATCATTGGTGCCATGAGTTATTTCAACTAATTCACGAGCTGTTTTTCTTGCATAGTTACCCCAAACAAAATCAAAGCATTTACCGAAATCACCTGTTTCGGACGCAATCATGATTTGCCCATTATTATCCGGCCGCAAATTAACAATAGGGTTTGCACCTTCAATCTTGAAAACATCGTATACCTTTGTCAAAACCGGCCCATACTTCCATGCTTCAAAACGATCTGAAAACAGAGAGTATCCCGTCTCATGAAGAAACTTCGCATATAAGATATACATTAGCTTTTGCAACTTTAAGTTAGTCAACGTGACATCTTGCGCATTTGCTCTATTGATCATGTTGTTCGCAACATACATAGGTGATATCATTGCAATTCTCCTCACTTCAGATTTGAACGTGACTTTATCATATCGTATCATAAATGTCAACTTTTATCCACATTAGAAAGGTAATTTCATGGGTATTCCAAATAAAAAAGAATTAATACCAACCGTTATATATGCGCGATATTCTTCTCATGGTCAACAAGACCAAAGCATTGACGGACAGTTGCGTGACTGTTATGCTTTTGCTGAGCGTGAGGGTTATGCTGTCGTGGGCGAATATATCGACAGGGCTTTGTCAGCCAAAACTGGAGATAGGCCCGACTTTCAGCGTATGATAACCGATGCGGCCAAAAAGCAGTTTCAAACTGTTCTCGTGTGGAAGTTAGACCGTTTTGCCCGCAATCGCTACGATTCTGCAATCTATAAATCCAAACTGAAAAAACACGGCGTTAAAGTGGTTTCCGCTACAGAAAATATAACAGACAACCCGGAGGGAATAATCCTCGAAGGGATGCTCGAAAGCATGGCTGAGTATTACTCTGCTAACCTATCACAAAATGTCAAAAGAGGCCAACGCGAGAGTATGCTAAAAGGGCAGCACGTAGGCGGCATTCCGCCGATTGGCTTCAAAATTGAAAATAAAAAACTTGTCGTTGACGAGGATAAGGCGCCCATAATCCGCTATGCATTTGAGCAATATGCCAAAGGTGTACCAAAGAAGCAAATAATGGCAGAGCTGTCCGCAAAGGGCGTCACCAATTATTTCGGAAGACCGCTTACCCTCAGTTGTTTTCAGGGTAGTTTAAGAAACAAGAAATACATAGGTGTTTACATGTTTAACGGTGTAGAAGTTCCCGGAGCTTGTGAGGCATTGATAGACGAAAAGACTTTCTATGCAGTCCAAGACAAGCTGACCGCCCGCGCCCATGCTCCGGCGGCGAAAAAAGCCCGCACCGATTACTTGTTGCAGGGCAAGGCTTTTTGCGGAATGTGCGGCACAAGGCTAGTCGGCGAGTCCGGCACCGGCAAAAGCGGCACGACACACCATTATTACGCCTGCGGCTGCCGGAAGCGCAGGCAAGGCTGTAAGAAGAAAAATGAGAAAAAAGGATTCTTGGAATGGTATGCAGTGGAGCAGACTGTTGAGTACGTGCTAACTCCCGAACGCATAAACTACATAGCCGCCCGTATGGTGGCCACTTATGATGATGAGCACAGCGAAGCCAAAATAAAAGACCTTGAAGGCCGATTGATGCGCATTGACGGCGACATGCACAAAGCAGCCCGGGCCTCACTTGACGCACCTGAAAAGGCCCGCAAGCCATATTATGACATAATAGAATCACTGGAAGCACAAAAGACCGATATGGAGCTAGACTTATCCCGATTGCGGATTGCCAGCGGCATAAGATACACCGAAAGTCAAATCATAGACTGGCTCAAGCAATTTTGCAACGGGGATCCACTTGATGAGGATTTCCAAAAGCGCATAATAGATGTTTTTATCAATAGCATCTATGTCTATGATGACAAGCTCGTGATTTATTACAACGTGAAAGATGGTAAGCAGATATCGTACATCGAAATGCTTGAAAGCTCCGCAGAACCGCCTACTAGCGATGATTCACCGAAAGGCTCAGGGGTTCGGATTTCAAATGCGACACCCCGCCAAAAATAAACGCAGATACTGATACAATCACATGTTATCGCTATCTGCGTTTATTTTTATGTATTTTTGTTAGATTTCAAACCGGGTTCGAATATGATTAAGAATAGCTGTTGATGAAGTTCCATCCGGCCATACAAAATCTCTATGGGGAACAAGGAGCGTGCTTGATTGATGCCTAATCTCCCCAAACTGATAAACCACATTCCCTGTATTCCAATCAAATACAGTTATATTAGTGCTTGCGGCTAATCTTCGATCATCGGGAATCTGCATTGCCGGCCTCGAGTCGCGTGTTGAGCCAGGAACAAGCGGTACCAGTTCAAAGCGCCCAATAGCGGCAACCCAATACTCGCGGCTCACAAGAATCAAAAATTCAATATCATCAATACTTTGCGGAAACTCTGTTTCCATCAAAAACATTGCATCAATGTCTATATAATAAGGCACTGCAACCCGGGCGGGTACTTCCTGAGGGTAGGGCCAAGTAATCGCCTTGACGATTATTGCATTGTTGAGTGTTTCAGGGAGTCTTGCAGGGGTTCTACGCAAAGCAGGCGTTGTACCAGATATATGTTCAATATCGCTGAGGTTTAAGACTAGACTAAATCCTTCCCTTCCAAGTGTAAAAAAATTGTGTTCATCTTCCAATGGCATGACATTTTGCCTGTAGAAATATGCCAGTGCCAGTTGCTCATCCAATGTGCTCAGTGAGGACGCGACCGCCGAATATGTCGCCCTCGGATTGACGCGCGGACTAATATGTCCAAAGAATCGGTTTTGAAACAGTTGTGGTGTTACCCTTTTCAAAAATTCCGGATCTGAAGAAAAAATCGTTGACAAAGGATACATTCCTACGCGGCTGTCCGCAGAAGCTGTAAAATGAGAAGAGCTATTTCGCGTCACAGCTGAGACGATATTTGAAAAATCTTCGTCCGGGAGCTCCGGCAGTGCCGCGGTGAGCATTAGTGATAGTGAAGAGCTCATTCCGGGCGTTAACAATCCGGTTAAAAGACGTCTGGTAGGGTTTATTTCATCCAGTGGCGCAAATATGGAACTATCCCTAAAATCAATCTCACGCAGTATGTTTGCGGAGAGTTGCGCTGTATAGGAGAAATCTACCTGTATCACGTCATTCCACAGAGGCAGCAAGAAAAAACCATCCAACCCCAGTTGGTTTGCGGCAATAATCCCATTGGCCAATACTGCAGCATCCCAACGGGTCCACAGCCCGTTATTGGAATTCTGTGCAATGCTTATGGCCTGATTAAACAGTACATCATCTCCCAGCACATGCGGATTTCCCCTCAAAAAAGCGAGAACATCCTGTTCCTGTGCCGCTTCGAAAAACACCCTATATTCATCCGGTATTCGTCCGGCAATCCGGCTACCGGGATCACATGCGGTGATGATGAGAAGTATGGACAGCGCTGATAAAATACAAATTACGATTCGCCTTGTCATTTTGATAAGTCCCCTCCTGTTTGTTCAATAATCAATAGCCCGCAACTTGATAAATCTTGGTTTGATCCGGCAGGGTACTCCGACGCTGAGAGACCATTGTAGGTGGCGACACGCCATAGATAATATACCGGCAATTACTGTGCTTGTCAACTTTTGCGCGGTGTTCGTATGTGTCAAGCAAACGTTGGCAAAAGTCCGTTGTAGAAAAATCAGTAAAAAATTCTCAGTGCATTAAGGTTTCACCGCTCTGCGGAGCGGTGGCCAATCCAGCTAGCGAAAATCCTTGCGGGGGACGGCTTGTCGCTATCTGTCATGGATTAAACTAGAATTTATAAACAGGCCTTGTTGCAGCAAGATTCTTAAACCATTTTTGTGAAGATGGAATCAGCATTTGGTGAAACCCATTATAGCCTTTTCCATCTCGCTTCGGTGTTTTTGCAGCAGACATCTCAGTTATGATTTCTTCTGAGTATTGCTCTGGCAGTATCGTTGCACTGAGGTTGGCCATGACACTCCTCAACCTGCCTGTATGCTTCAAGCACAGTAAACGAGCAAGGTTCTCTCCGCCTTTTACGCTCCAACATGCACGGCGGCCTTTCATGCGATTGCCAATTATAGTGAAGATATTACTTTCCATACAGCCCATACGGCGGTACTCCTTGCCGTCAGGTGGCTCAGGTATGTTAAGGCCACGCCTGTAATACGGTACAAGTCCATCTTTGTTTTTTGTGAAATAGGTAAGTAATTCCTGATAATTTTCTCGCTCTGTTTCGTTTGAAGTGCTATGCATTTCAACTTCGATTATGTGTAATAGCAAGTCTATTTCTTTTTCCTGCACCGCTTCCCGGATTAATTCTTCTGCATCGGGATTTGATACCAGTCTTGTTATTGCGTTATTACGGTGGTAGGGATCAAGTTGGAAGTGAACTGTATCGTCAGTTTGACTTCGCCTAATCCATGAAGCACCATCACCATTGAGAAGCCTTATTATGATTTCATCAACATTATATGTTCCTGCGATAATACCTTCTTTGCGTTTTACAAATTTTGAGACTTCTTCAAAACTTGCACAGGCAACCTTATTTGTTAATTTGTAGCGTTTGCCTTTTGATTCGGCTCCATCATAGGCTATGGCTACTTTCAGCTCTTTACGTTTCCCATGTATCTTGCGGGATTTCCCCTGCATTGGCAGATGTAGTCCATCTTGTTCCTCAAACAAAACTTTCGTTTCCTTTTCGCCAATGCCGCCAACCTTTGGGTCTGATGCCATTTCTGCTAGCCGCAACTCTTGCTGATTGACTTGACTTCCAACTTTCTGTGCCAAACTCCATGCAGCAGTGTGGCTTAGGGGCTGGCCTGTCATATCGCTTATTAGACGTGCTGCTTCTCTGTACGAATTGCTACAACAGGCTTCAATGATTAATTCTGTTAGCAAGTCGCTGAACTGGCCTGTGCCATCAAACCCCATGGCTTCGTCCAAAAGAAACACATATTGCTTCCGGCCAAAACTATCTGTTGTTTCATATTGAGTACGCTCATAGCTTACCTCGCCAAGAACCGTCTTGAGCGTTGTTGGCTTGCGGCCTACATGACGGTAATTACACTTGTCCCTGCTTTTCATGAGATGTATGTCCAATTCCGATAGAAAGCCCTTTAATGCCGCGCACCCTAATTCATAACACTTCTTCTGAATTTCTTTCTCTATTTCCTTGAATCTAATCGCTTTTTCAGGTAAACTCATCTGGCATACTCCTATCAGTCATGTTTTCTAGACAATTACATTTTACTGATTTTTTGTATGCGGGGAAAGTGATTTTTTCGCTTTCCCCTTTTTTTGAGCTTGCCAATGATTATTTTACACTAAGGCGGTGTTCCGTTTGATGTTGTATGTGCCACATAAAGCCCTGCGGTTATGCTGTCACCTCGTCTGGATCAAAACATCTTCTCTCCGTTTTTTATTTGATTAGTTTTGTACAATAAGCCGCTCTTTTAGGCGCTCTTGTAATTCCTGAGAAAAATTGATTCCGGCCTCATCACCTGCAACTTTTAGATATTTAGGAACAGAGACGTTAATACGCATGGTCGTCATATCATTTGCTTTGCGGTATTTTTCAAAATCAATATCTACCCATGACACCAACTCTCCATTTCCGTGCGGCGGTTCGGTGACAGATGGTTCGGGAATTCCCCGCCCATCATCCTGCTCACTTATTCCCCACAGTCCTATAGCATCACGCGCCATGTAAATTGATTCTGCCAAATCATATCCTTGTGTATTAATGCCCAAGTCAGGCACATATACAGCATAGCCTCTTTTTTCTCCTATATTTACGGGAGTAAGGATTATTGGATAAACCTTTGTCATTTTTCTATTCCCCTTCCTATTTCCTGCACTGCAAAAGATTTATTTCAACCCCCGCCGCTTTATGATGCTCTTTGCAGTGATTTCGTTTATTTCTTTGTGGCGCGGTATTGCTTCTTTGCTTTTTCCATCCGTCATGATTGTATGACTGCCACCTTCCCGCTCTATCCACCAACCGTTCTTTATAAACTTCTTGAGCAGTTCTTGCCGCTTCATCTTCTCACCTCTCAGTTTCATTATACACACTCGTTGTGTATTTGTCAATTTTCAATTCAGTGCATAAAACATTAAGCCAACCAAGGTAGCGGTTCCCACACAACCAACAACCGCTGCCAATTCAAGCGACGGTTGCTGTTCACCGGTAGCTACGCATGGCGAGTTGTTTCGATTATTACTTTTTGCTTGTCTTGCTCACGCTCATAATAGGGGTGCAGTGCTTCCGCACTCCCTACGTCCTTATTTGCTGCATCTCGACACTTTCCACTTGTTTTAATCTGTTTTTAATAAAATAGAAATGTATCAAATATAACTAGAAAAGTGTAGCACGAAGAAAAGGAAAAACGAAAGAAAAAGTGGTAAACTGCTCTGAAAGAACAGACAGGAGGCCACAGGAAGG
>Ga0209755_10000125_pt1 | contig 143914 bp, 124 predicted proteins | sample TergutCo191P1_FD_187301 | JGI IMG/M metagenome (GOLD analysis project Ga0209755, IMG submission 187301) | Cornitermes sp. P1 segment gut microbial communities from Petit-Saut dam, French Guiana - Co191P1 (SPAdes) (version 2) | ecosystem: Host-associated > Arthropoda: Insects > Digestive... | reverse complement strand
TGAATAAAAAATCCGTTATTTATGTGAGAACAGATGTACGGAAATTTACTTATGATACAACACTAGAAATTTTATCAAAATATTTCCCAAATCATAAAGTTAATATTTGCCAAGCTCCAGTTAATATTAAAACACAAACCGAACTATATGGTAATAAATCGTCAAAAAAAGGCGAAGTTGATATTATATTAAAAAGGTGACTTACTCACCCCCTATTCTCAGGTTGTAATATCTGTTCCAGATCGCTTGAAATAAGAGTTACAATTCGCTCCAACAAATCTTGCCTTTCTATCGTAGTCAAACCTTCTAAATAATCAGAAACATCAAGAGGGGAACCCTCGCTTTTCAAGCTAGGTTGGGGCTTGGCTTCATTTTTTATTCTTTCGTTGTCATCTACAAACAGCCTGAATGCTTCTAAATCCAACGCTTTGGCAATTTTCTCAACCATTTCCATGGAAGGGGTTCCGATGTTTATTTCTAGTCCTCCAATGTAACTTGTCGCAGTATCAATAATTTCTGCCAATTTTTCCTGGGTGAGACCTCTTTTTTTGCGGTATTTCTTCAAATTGAAGGCAAAAATCTTCATTATTTCCATTTTTATATATTAATAGCTGATAAAATCAACATTCTATCAGTAATTGACTAATAATTATGAATTATTTATACTGTATTCACTAATAAAAATAAGGAAATTATATACTGGGGACATATAAGTTGTTTGGGCAGTAAGTAATTCCTAAGAAGGAAGTGCCAAAAATGCCCAAACTGACAGCCTCATACAAACTTAACGAAGACCAAATAAAACAGCTTAAACAGATTGTTCCCGAAGCATTCAAGGACAACATACTCGATTTTAACAGCCTCTATGAAGCGTTATCGGACTTTCTGGAAGATGACGAAAATACAGAGCTTGAACAATTTGGTCTTTCATGGCCAGGTAAACGTCAGGCAAAACGCGCCGCTGCCATTCCGCCTATTGGAACCCTTGTTCCTGTTCCCGGTGATGGCGTCGATGAAGAAACAACAAAAAATGTTTACATAGAAGGCGATAATCTTGAAGTTCTAAAGATATTGAAAAAAGCCTACACAGGCAGAATTAAAATGATTTATATTGATCCGCCGTACAATACAGGAAATGATTTTATTTATCCTGATGATTTTTCTGAATCAGCTGAATCGTTCCAAAGAAGGACAGGACAGCTTAACGAAAACAATGAAAAGATGACAACTAATAATCGTTCTGATGGACGGTTTCATTCAAAATGGTGTTCTATGATATATCCTCGTTTGCTTCTTGCTCATGAATTGTTAACTGAAGATGGAGTAATATTTATTAGTATTGATGATAATGAAGTTGCACAGTTACGGAAAATATGCGATGAGATTTTTGGTGAAGAAAATTTTGTAGCAATTGTACCAAGAATAGCAAAAAGAACATCTGATAAAGGTACCCATTTTAAACCTACAAAAGATTATTTGATTTGTTTTGCAAAAAACATTACTTTTCTTTCAGAATTTGGTATATCAAAGAATCTGAATGAAAATGAGTATAATTTGATTGATGAAGATGGTCGCAGATATAAAAAAAGTGGTGCATCGTTATATCAGCCGTCATTAGATTCGCGTCCAAACCAAAGATATTATATAAAGGCACCCGATGGCAGTTTAATTATTCCTCCTGGTAATAATTTTCCTATTTTAAAAAAGGATGCAGAAAAAATCAAACCTTTATCTAATGTAGATAAAGTATGGCGATGGTCTGTTGATACTTATATAAAACAAAAACATCTATTAATATTTACAAAAGGTTCCACTCAAAATCCATTATTGGATGAGAAAGGAAAGCAATCACAATGGAATATTTATCCAAAAGTTTATTATGATGAAGATATTTCTGCAACATTACATCCAGAAGATGCTATTTATGATTTTCCAAATTCACAAGCGGCAAAAGAATTAAATTCATTAGGGATACCATTTGATTTTGCAAAACCTTCTGGATTAATTAAATTTTTAATCAATTTATTGAATGATCAAGAAATGATAATACTTGATTTTTTTTCTGGTTCAGCATCTACAGCTCATGCTACCATACAATTAAATGCAGAATGTAATAGTAATCTTCGATATATCACAGTACAACTACCAGAAGTTTGCAAAGAAGGAAGTGAAGCTAAACAATCCCAATACAAAAACATCTGTGAAATCGGCAAGGAACGAATCCGCCGTGCAGGAAAGAAAATAAAAAAAGAAGCAGGGCTTAACGCCGCCAATCTTGATACTGGTTTTAAAGTATTTCGTCTTGCTCCTTCAAATTACAAAGCATGGGAAAATTATACAGGTACTGATATTAAACAACTGGAAGAACTTTTTAAGGCTGATTCTCTCATGCAAGGTTGGAAAGAAGATGCCCTACTTACAGAAATAATGCTTCTTGAAGGTTTTCCATTAGACAGTAAAATAGAAATACTTCCTCAGTTCAAGAAAAATAAGATAATGAAGATCAGCTCGGATTTTCGTGATAACACTCTTTATATCTGTCTTGACAAGGATATTGTAAAAGAGACAATCGAAATGCTAAAACTTAATGATAATAATGAACGTTTTATCTGTCTTGATTCAGCAATTGATGACCAAAGCAAGATACGATTGGAAGATAAAAACCTAATTAAGACTCTGTAGGTATAAATATGGCAAAAATACGCGAATTTAAATTTGAAGAAAATCAACAACATCAAAGAGAAGCCATTGAAAGTATTGTAAATTTATTTAAAGGTTTTTCTGAACAAACAGGATTTATTGATAATGATTTCTCTCTTTCATATCACGCCGAAAAAATTGTCAGTAACATTCCAAATCCTGATGATGACTTGAATGAATCATGGCTTTACGGAAATTATCAGGAAGTAATATCCTCGTACAATGAATCAAAGATGCCGCAGGGTTACACATGGTTAGACGAAGATATGAAAGAGCATATCGAAAAAACCCTTGCACGCTCTCTTCGTCTTAATTCTAGTATTGAATGTATCGAAGGTTTCGGTCTTGAGGGAGCCGATTGTCCTCCTGCTAGATTTCCCGTATTTACTGTCGAAATGGAAACAGGAACAGGTAAAACATATGTATATTTACGGACAATTCAGGAATTAAAAAAGCGATACGGTTTTTCCAAATTTATTATTGTAGTACCAAGCGTTGCAATTTACGAAGGTACTATCGCAGCATTTAATCAAACAAGAAGTCATTTTAATACACTTTATGAAAATGAAAATACTAGTCTTTTCGGATATGACGGCTCGCAAATAGGTAAAGTAAGGGATTTTGCTTCTTCTGATATAATTCAAATAATGGTAATGACAATGCAGAGCTTCAATACTACAGGCGCAAAAGGAAATAATATCTACAAAAGTAGCGATAAATTAACCGGCGGACTCTTGCCGTATCAATACATACAAAAAACACGTCCTATTTTAATTCTTGATGAAAGTCAGAATTACCAAACAGAAAAATCAAAATTGGCGCTTCAAACATTGAATCCGTTATTTGCAATTAACTATAGTGCAACTCCCGGAATTAAATCAAAATATAATCTTGTCTATCGCTTATCTCCCGTTGACGCATTTTTATACAATCTTGTTAAAAAGATAAAAGTTCTTGGTGTTACTAAAGAAACAGATAATAATATAGATAAAATAGCACTTAAAAAAATTGATAAAAATCTTAAAGCAACAATTTATCTTCCGGTTATAAAAGACGGTAAAAAGGTTAAAACAGAAATAACTGTAAAAAAAGGTGATGATATTCATGATAAAAGTAAAAATCCTGATTTTTCAAGTCTTGTCGTTGGTGATATTACACGAGACACTAATGGCGGTTTTATAGAGTTTACCAATCAAGAAATACTCAACATGGAAAACAGTATAGAAGCGGACATCACAAAGAAAGATATTTATAGAACCCAGATAGAAGAAACAATTAAATTTCATTTTGAACGACAAAAAGCATTAAGAGATCGAGGTATCAAAGTCCTTTCTCTTTTCTTTATTGATCATGTAGCCAACTACAAAGGAAATAAACCTTTTATTAAAGAACTCTTTGAAGAAGCTTTTGAGAAATTAAGTAAGAAAGATGAGTATTTTTGTAAATTTAAAGCCAGTGAAGTACACAATGGCTATTTTGCTCAAAAGAAGGATTCCAAGACAGGTGAAGTCCAATATCTGGATGAAATTGGCAACTCAGAAGAAAGTCGCAAACTTGAAAAAGAAGCTTATCGTCAAATTATTAAAGACAAACAGGAGCTTCTTAGTTTTGATTCTAAAATATCTTTTATTTTTGCTCATTCCGCTCTGCGTGAAGGCTGGGATAATCCAAATGTATTTACAATCTGTCTGTTAAAAGAACCTCGTTATGAGACCGCTAACCAAATGAACACACGCCGTCAGGAACTCGGCAGGGGCTTGCGTATCTGCGTCAATCAGGAAGGAGAACGTGTTTTTGGTGATGATGTAAATATACTAACTGTTGTCTGTCCCGAAGATTTCTCCGCTTATGTTGATGCACTCCAAAATGAATACAAAGAAAGCGGTGATATATTACCTCCTGATCCGACAAACGCAAGAAAAGGTAATGCAAAACGTAACAACGACGTATACAATAGCGATTATTTCACAGATTTTTGGAAAAGTATTTCCAGAAAAACGGATTATGAAATTATACTGGATTCAAAGGAAATTATATCACGTTCGATAGAAGCGTTTAATAAAAAAGAGATTATTATTCCTGAACCAAAAATTATACTTACAAAAGGTGAATTTGTTATTACAAACTATACTTTTGAACTAAAAGAAGTATCAAAAAGTGGAGCCGCAATTTTACTGAAAATTACTGATACACGCAATAGGCATAATCAATATTATAGAAAAGATTATCCAAAAGGATGGAATTTTATTAAAACCTGTAATGATATTAACTTAAAAGGTTTTAAAATTACTGAAATGGATGTAAATAAACAAATTGTTTATTTTGGTAATGGAAAGGAATTAAATAAAAACACTCCGCTTGTTTTTAACAATGAAAAGACAATTGCTTCGGAAAGAGATACTATTGATCAGGAACAAAAAACATATCCTGTTTTTAATTTGATTGATAGAGCAGCAAGAACAATAAACCTTACTCGTCCTACACTTACCGCAATCTTTGAAGGTATCTCCCATGAAAAGAAAAAACATATTTTCTATAACCCTGAAGGTTTCTCGACTATTTTTATTAACATAGTAAAAAATATTCTAGCCGATCTTGTGGCAGAAAATATTGTCTATCATCTTCTGGAAGGTGATGAAGAATATAATTTATCAATGATGGAAGAATATTTTCCTCGTGAAAAATCCTTTGCGCAAAAAGAACTTGTTAATGGTTCAGACCATAGTTTATATGATTTTATACAGGTAGATTCCGAAGTAGAAGAACGTTTTGTCAATGTTCGCCTAAGAAAAGATGATATTGACGGGAATATACGTTGTTATTTCAAATTTCCTTCAAACTTTAAAATCGAAATCCCAAAAGTAATTCTTAATTATAATCCTGATTGGGGTATAATTCGCATTGATAATGAAGAAAATAAAACGCTTCACTTAGTACGAGAAACAAAAGGTACAGAAGATCATGATAAACTACGTTTCCCAAATGAGTGGCGAAAAATCCAATGCGCCATAAAACACTTTAAAACTTTAGGGATCAGCTATCGGCAGATTACAGATAAAACGGATAAGTGGTGGCTGGAAGTGGAGTAGGAAAGACACATTCTAGTTTTTATATAAATTTAGTATTCAAATAAGAAATTATGTATTATACTCATTGATAATCAAGATATACTGCTGTGTCAGTACTGGTAAAAAGCCCACCAGAAACTTGATAAAGCTGTGGAAGCCGCTTATGGTCGTTCTTTTTGACGAAGACGCTCAGCGTGTTGCGTTTTTGTTTGAGTTGTATCAAAAGTTGTCGGGGGAGTTGTTTGTGGAGGGGAAGAAGAGGGGGAAGGGGTAGGTTATATATATTATTAAAATTATATATTATATTAATAATATGACCAATCCATCTTTTATTTTAAAGGTTAAAACATGGTATTTGAAAAAGAAAATGAAAGTTACAATCCCACTATTGAAGAATACCTTGAATATTTTACAAGAAAGGATAACCAAGTAGATGAATCTATAGAAGCATACTTATCAGAAGAAAATATTATAACAATATTTTATGAATACATTATTAAAAACAAAATTATAGGCATTGATAATATAGATAATGATTCATTTAGAAAAAATATGGCTTTACATGCAAATCATATATCAAAAACCATAAAAGATTATCACTATTCTCCATATTTAGAAAAACTTATTTCCAAAGGAAGAAGTAAAAATCCAAGAGTTATTTCTATACCGACAATAAAGGATAGAATAGTATTATATGTTTTAAAAGAAATGTTACATCGTCTTTTTCCAGAGTGTATAAGTAATGAATTGATAAATGTAAAAATAAAAAAATTATTTGATATTGTTTCAAAAACAAAATCAGGATTTATATTTAAAATAGATATAAAAGGATTTTATGATTCAATAAATCAAAAAATCTTATTAGCTAAATTAAGAGAAAAAACCAATTCAGTTTTATTTATGACTTTAGTTGAAAATGCAATAGTTAATCCTACAGTGCCAAAGTTTTATTCAAAGCAAGCAAGAAATTCTTTTTCTCAATATTCTGGGATACCTCAAGGGTTAGCAATATCTAATATTTTAGCAAATATATATCTACTTGATTTTGATAATTATATTTCGTTAAAATGTAATTATTATATTCGCTATGTTGATGATATTTTTTTAATTTGTGATGAAAATGATAAGGAATATTTATATACAGAAATAAAAAATATTCTTAAGAGATTAAATTTGGAAATGAATACTGATAAAACAAATATTTTTAAAGTAGCGGATCCTTTTAATTTTCTTGGATATAGAATTAATAAAAATAATATTTCCGTTAGACAAGAATCAATTCAGAATCATATTAACTCTATTTTTGCTATGTTGAATATATATAGAGATTTATATAATAATAAAATACCAAGAGATAATTGGCTTACAGAAGGCTTATTGAAAAATAGAATTGAAAGTGAAATCAATTTGAAAATAACAGGGGCGATATCCCAAAAAAAGAAATATGGTTGGTTATTTTATTTTAGTGCTATTAATGACTTATCTATACTTTATAAATTAAATTTAATTGTTAAAAATGCCATACGTCGTATTTTACCTGATATTGCTGATAAAATATTATTAAAAAGTTATATAAAAGCATATCATGAAATAAAACGGAATTCAAAATCTCAATATATTCATAATTTTGATATTTATGATACAATAGAGAAAAAGATTGATTATTTAAATTATAGAGGTTATCTTGATGGTAAAAGAAGATATTCCGCTGATGAAATAGAATATCTCTTTTCAATTATTAGAGAAAAGAATTTGGCAAAAATGCAAAAAGATTTAAGTAGTTTGTCTTAGGAGGTTGCTTTGTTCTTTATTAGAATACGCTCTTTGAGTGATGGTAGTATTTGGAATTTATTTCCTTTTACGTCTACGGATGCCTCTAACTATTTGAAGCAACCTTCTAAGAAAAACTACAATTTAAAGGAGATATCATTATGACAAAAGATATTTTTGCTGATCAAATGTGGTTAACTTACAAGGCAAGATTTAATGCACATTCAAGGTTGTTACGACAAGAAATGTTTTATACTATAACAACATCGTTTTTATCTTTTTTTATTATTTCTATTAATATTTTACAGTTAATACCAGAGATGTTTGTGATAAAACAAGAGGCGACAACATTTTATACAATAACTATTTCTATTTTTATTTTGGTTATAAGTTTAATTAACAATCTTTCTACTCGCAAACACAATGCAGAACGATTCCATGAATGTGCTTTGGAAATTAAAGGTTTATATGGAGAATTTTCTTCTGTGTTAGAAAATATAACAAATGAAATATTTAAAAATTTTATCCAAAGATATAATTCTATAGAAAAGAATTATGATATTAATCATTTGAAATGTGATTATCAACAAGTATTAATAGAGCGAAAAGAAACGAAGTTAAAGAATAAAATAGTATTTTATATAAAATACTATATAATAAATTATTTTTTTTGTTTTATGTTGTTAATACTACCAATTATTTTTGGATTTATAATTATTCTTTCAAAGTAATATTTGTATTAATAAAAATAACTAAAGGAGTCTTCCATCTCCGTTAAATTTTACCGAGATGGGTGTGCCTATAGGTGTTAAACTGGTTTTTACTTACGGCGAAACATCAGTGGAAGTGTTTGTGTCCTCTGATAGAAAAGTAAAAACTGCGGACAGCGATGAAGAAAAATCCTTAACTCAGGTTACAAGAGAAATTCTTGACATTGATTATAATATTTAACCTACAAGATATTGGAGTTATAATGGTAAATCGCTTAATGCTTTTTATAATGAGACTTATACTTTTGTGGGGTGAATAAATGCAACTACAACCAACCCTCGAATCCCTCCTCGCCGACATCACCACCCAAACTGTTGACGCGATCGTAAACGCTGCAAACTCAAGCTTAATGGGCGGGGGTGGCGTCCAAGTATGCACGCGTAGCGTGTGGATGAACCAATGCAGGAAGAAGTGGCGCTCAACAAAAGTCAATGAGAAGAATAAGGCGCGAACGCTTTAGCGTGAGCAGCACGCCCGGAGTCGATGGAGCAATTCACAACGCCGCAGGGCCTGAGCTGCTTGATGAATGTATAAAAATCGCGGAGAGCCGCCGCCCGAATGAGCCGTGCCCAACCGGCGATGCTGTGATCACAGGAGCAGGAGAGTTGTCAGCGAAATATGTGATACATACCGTTGGTCCTGTCTGGCGCGGCGGAAACAAAGGTGAGCCGGAATTTCTCGCTTCATGTTACAGAAAGAGTTTGCTGCTTGCTCAGGAGAACGGCATCGAAAGTATTGTGTTTCCGAATATCAGTACAGGCGTGTATGGTTATCCAAAAGAGAAGGCGGCGGAGGTTGCTGTCAATACGGTTCGGGAGACATTGAAGAAAACGCCGGGAATAAAAAAAGTTGTTTTTGTTTGTTTTGATCAGGAGAATTATTCTTTATACAAATCAATAATAAAAGAATGAGTTATAAACAACAACCGCGCCTCTTATGCGTCTTCGTCGGAACTCTTAGCATTTTTCATTCATATATAAACCACGCCTAATTCCTCCAAATTGACAAATATAATAAAACAAAATACAATAAACTCAATGAACAAATTCAGACAGCGTCTTTATACCATACTTGAGAAAGATCCAAAACAAGGTGACTATGTAAGCCGATCCATTAATATATTTCTCTTTTGTCTGATTTGGATCAATATTGCCGCGGCTATTTGCGGTTTGTTCGAAGAGATTACAAATAAATACAATCAAATTTTAATTTATATCGAAACTGTTTCTGTTGTGATATTTTCAATCGAGTATTTGCTCAGGTTGTGGGTTTCTCCGTTCAAGCCGCCGGCTTTTTCTTCAAAAGCTCCCGTACTTTCAAAGTTGCCGCCTTTTTTACGTTATATGCTATCTCCCATGGGAATTGTCGATTTATTGGCGATTTTGCCGTTCTATCTTCCTTTCGTCGTTCATATCGATCTTCGTATTTTGCGCGCGCTTAGAATGTTCAGATTACTGCGTGTTTTAAAACTTAGCAGATACGATAAAACGGTTAGAATGCTTGCGAAAGTTTTGGATAACGCTCTGCAGGGTCTTGCAAATATAATCGAATTCCGCGACAGAGAATCCGGCGAACATGTCAAACGAACACAGTTATATGTAAACGCTTTAATCGACTATCTTATCGATAACGAATCTGTTTACGCAAATGAACTTAGAAAACTACAACCAGAAATAATCGTAAAATCTATGGCGCTTCATGATGTCGGGAAAATCGCGATTCCTGACAGGGTGCTTCAAAAACCCGCAAAGCTCGATCCCGACGAATACGAAATAATGAAAACCCACACCACACGCGGCAAAGAAATTATCAAAGAATTGGGAGACGTCGGTTCATCAATCTATTTAAAACACTGCGAAGATATTTGTTACAATCATCACGAACGATGGGACGGTAACGGCTATCCCTTGAAATTAAAAGAAAAAGATATACCTCTGTCAGCGCGGCTTGCGGCAGTGGCTGACGTGTACGACGCTCTTGTTTGCCCAAGAGTTTATAAACCGGCAATTCCATTCGAAGAAGCGGCTAAAATCATAATAGAAGGACGCGGAACCCAGTTTGATCCTGTTATTGTCGATGCTTTTATCCAAATTCAAGAGCAATTCGTAGAAATTTCCCAAAAATACCGTTGAATCGCGGAATTTTCCTTTTTTTAAGTAAAATTTCGGTAAAAATAAGGTTGCCAACATGGGGAATTATCGAAAAATGCCTAAGAGAGCAAAATACTTATATTTTTCTTGTTTTTTCATCAATATAATAGTATAATTTACTAAGAAAATTATATATATTCGACATCTCGAAGGTGAGGCTATAAATGCAAAAAAAAAGTAACCCGTTTTCATTTCTTTTTAAGAAGAGCGATGAGAATAAAAGGCTGGAGAACCTTGTTCGCGAACGTACTCTAGAATTGAACAGATATCAGAAAGAATTGGAAAAAGCGCTTGATGCCGCAAAGGCAGCAAATAATTCCAAATCGGTTTTTTTAGCGAATGTGAGTCATGAAATTCGTACCCCGATGAACAGCATCATGGGGTTTTCGGAACTTGCGCTCGACGGCGATTTTACTCCTAAAACCAGAGAGTATATAGAAAACATCCGCACAAACGCAAAGTGGCTGCTGGAAATAATCAACGACATTCTTGATATTTCAAAAATCGAATCCGGTAAAATGGAGCTTGAAAATATTCCTTTTGATTTGCACGAATTATTTTCGAGCTGCCGCACTTTGGTTATGCCGAAGGCTGTCGAAAAAGGAATTATGCTTCACTTCTATGCCGAGCCGTCGGTCGGCAGAAGACCTGTAGGTGATCCTACAAGACTCAGACAGGTGTTCGTCAATCTTCTATCTAACGCGATTAAATTTACAAACGCGGGAATGGTAAAACTTCATTCTGATATTACAAGTATGACAAGCGATACTATATCGATGCATTTCGAAATTAAAGATTCCGGTATCGGTATGTCGAGCGAACAGATCGACAGGGTATTCACTCCGTTCACGCAGGCGGAAACCGGAACTACGCGCATTTACGGCGGCACCGGGCTTGGTCTTCCAATTTCCAAAAATCTTGTAGAGATGATGGGCGGAAAACTTTTTGTGGAAAGCACTCCGGGAGTAGGCAGTAAATTCAGCTTTGATCTTTCATTCAGCACGATTCCAAGATCAGAAGAAGAAATGCTGGAAAGGAAAATCGGACTTAAAGAAATTGAGAAACCTGTTTTTGAAGGCGAGATTTTGTTATGCGAAGATAATATTATGAATCAGCAGGTTATCAAGGAACACCTTATCAGGGTTGGTATCAGCACTTTTGTGGCGGAAAACGGCAAAGTTGGCGTTGATACTGTTGCCGACAGAGTTAAAAATAATCAGAAGCTGTTCGATCTTGTCTTTATGGATATGCATATGCCTGTTATGGACGGTCTTGAAGCGTCCGCGAAAATTCGCGAACTTGCGCCGTCAGTTCCGATTGTCGCGATGACTGCCAATATTATGGCGGACGATATGGATGTTTATAAAGCGAGCGGTATGAAGGATTGTGTCTGTAAGCCTTTTACTTCTCAGGAATTGTGGCGCTGTCTTCTAAAATATTTTACGCCTGTAAAAAAAGATGATTCTATATCCGACGAAACGATAACGACGGGCAGTCTGCCTGAATCGGATGCCGAATTCCAGAAAACATTAAGAAAAGTTTTTTATAACAGCAGTATTAATAAATATAACGAGATTAACGACGCTATTAACAAAAAAGATATTAAACTTGCGCACAGGCTCGCGCATACATTAAAAGGAAACGCCGGACAAGTTGGCAAAACAGCGCTGCAAAAAGCGGCTGCGCAGGTGGAGCATCATCTAAGGGACGGCATAAATCTTGTTACAGAAGAATTATTTGCTACTCTTAAAACAGAATTAGATTTAGTATTAAGTGAGTTTTCAGCGGAGATGGAATGATATTTAGAAAAATTATTCTTGCGATAATTATTTCTGTTTTATTTCTCGGCTGCAACGATTCTATCGAAGTTGAGCAGGAAAGCGTACTGGAATCTTTTTATGACATTCCCGGAATTACAAGAGATGAAATAAAAGCAATCGAAGCGCTGCGCGGTAAAACATTGATTTATGCGATGCCGCTCGGCGTAGAAGCGTTTCAAGACAGCAGCGGCGCGGTTAAAGGTTTTACCGTGTTTTTCTGCGAATGGCTGTCCGGTATTTTCGATATTAATTTTAAACCTGTGATATATGACTGGCTGGACATTCTTGCGGGGCTTGAGTCTAAAGAAATATCCTTTACTGGAGAATTAACGCCTTCAGCCGAACGTTCTCTAACTTTTTACATGTCAAAACCGATCGCGTCGCGCCTGTTAAACACTTACAGGCTCAACGGCGCAAGACCGCTTAATGAAATTGTAAACGAGCGCCGCATCCGCTGCGGTTTTATCGAAGGTACTACTACTGTAAATACCGTAACATACGAATTAAAAGACGGAACGTACGATGTTGTAATTCTTAAAGATGTCGATCTTGTTTATAACGCGTTAAAAAATAATGTTATCGATGTCTTCTATTATAGTCAAACCATAGAAGCGAATTTTGTAAAACACCGGGATTTAGTCAGCAGTCATTTTTATCCGTTAACCTACAGGCCGGTTTCTTTGTCAACGCAGGATTCTTCTCTTGAACCGATAATTACTGCAGTGGATAAAATTATAGATAATCACGGGCTCCGGCGTATTAACGAATTTTACAACCGCGGAGAATCGGATTTTAAAAAAACCAAATTGTTTTCATGGCTTAACGATGTACAAAAAGATTATTTAATCAGAAATAAAAAAGTTAATTTCGTCGCGGAATATTACAATTATCCTGTTACTTTTTATAATATTCATGAAAGCGAGTGGCAGGGTATAGTTTTTGATATGCTTCCAAGGATAGAAGAACTTACAGGGCTTACTTTTAATCTTGTGAATGAAAAAGATACTGAATGGCCGGAACTTGTTAAAAAATTGGAAACGGGCGAGGCGCAAATGTCCGCCGAAATGATCCGTTCGCATGATCGCGAGGGGCATTTTTTATGGCCGAATCAGCCTACTCTAATCGATAACTATACTCTGGTTTCCAAATATTCATTTCCGAATATCGGCATTAACGAAATTATGGATGTAAGGGTTGGGCTTGTTTGGGGTTCTGTTTATTCAGAAATCTTTAAACGCTGGTTTCCTGATCACCGGCACATAGTAGAATATATCAGTTCGAACGCAGCTTTTAAAGGACTGGAACTTGGTGAAGTTGATATGGTTATGTCCAGCCAACACAGACTGCTTGCCATTACTCACTACAATGAATATGTCGGGTATAAGGCGAATATTATTTTTGATTATAAATCCGAATCCCGTTTTGCGTTCAACATTAATGAGGGCGTTTTGTGTTCGATAATAGATATTGCGCTTGAGATGCTCGATTCAAGATCTGTCGCGGATCAATGGATGCGAAAAACTTACGACTACCGTTTCAAGGTTGCGGAAGCGCAGCGTCCGTGGCTTATCGGATCATCTCTTCTTTTGTTATCTGTCGTTCTTCTGTTGTTTGTTTTAATCATCGGAACGCGTAAAGAAGGAATTAAACTTGAGAATCTTGTCCGCGAACGAACAGAAAAATTAAACAAGTATCAGAAAGAACTGGAAGTAGCGCTGGATACAGCCAAAGCCGCAAGCAAGTCAAAGTCGTCGTTTCTTGCGAATATGAGCCATGAAATACGAACGCCGATGAACAGCATCATCGGGTTTTCGGAATTGGCGGCGGATGATACTGTCACAAAAAAGACAAAAGATTATCTGGACAATATTAAATCAAATGCGGAATGGCTTTTGCAGATAATTAACGATATTTTGGATATATCAAAAATTGAATCGGGTAAAATGGAACTTGAAAAAATACCGTTTGATATGCACGATCTTTTTTCAAGCTGCAGAACCCTTGTTATGCCCAAAGCGGCAGAGAAGGGAATTATGCTTCATTTTTACGCCGAGCCGAGTGTCGGCAGAAAACCACTGGGAGATCCTACAAGACTGCGTCAGGTATTTATAAATCTCCTTTCCAATGCCGTAAAATTTACCAATACAGGAATTGTAAAACTTGTTACAGATATTGTTACAGTCAGCGGAAATACGATAACTTTCCATTTTGAAGTTAAAGATTCAGGCATCGGTATGACAGCGAAACAAATAGAAGTTATTTTTGAACCGTTCGCGCAGGGGGAAAGCGGAACAACGCGTAAATACGGCGGTACAGGACTTGGTCTGCCTATAACAAAAAGTATTATAGAAATGATGGGCGGGAAACTAATTGTGGAAAGTACGCCGGGAATCGGTAGTAGATTCTATTTTGATTTAACTTTTGATACTGTCGATGTAACTAAAGAAGAATTTTTCGAGAAAAAAGTGCTGCTCAAAGAGATTGAAAAACCTGTGTTCGAAGGCGAGGCTCTGCTGTGCGAAGATAATGTAATGAATCAGCAGGTTATTTGCGAGCATCTTGCAAGAGTCGGTTTAAAAACTGTTGTCGCGGAAAACGGAAAAATCGGTGTCGATATTGTTGCGGAAAGACAGCGAAAAAATGAAAAGCAGTTTGATTTAATTTTTATGGATATGTATATGCCTATTATGGACGGGCTTGAAGCGTCTTCGAAGATACTTGCGCTTGATACTGGTGTTCCGATAATCGCCATGACTGCGAATGTTATGGCGGACGACAGGGAAGTGTATAAAAAAAGCGGTTTGAATGACTGTGTCGGCAAACCTTTCACATCTCAGGAATTGTGGCGGTGCCTGTTAAAATACTTAGAGCCGATAAGCGGAGGCGCTGTTTTGGATAAAATTGATTCTCCCGAAGCGGACATGGAGTTCCAGAATTCTCTTAAAAAATATTTTATTAAATCCAATTCCAACTGCTACGATGAGATGCAAAGAGCGCTTGATCAGGGTGATATAAAAACCGCTCACAGAATCGTTCATTCATTAAAAAGCAACGCGGGGCAGATTAAAAAAATGCATTTGCAGACAATCGCCGCCGATTTGGAGTTTCAATTAATGGGCGAAACCAACACCATAACTCCCCCTCAGATGGCGGAATTTAAAGCGGAGCTGGACGCGGTTCTTACAGAACTGAAAGCCCAATTCGCGGAAGACGGACAATCTTAATAAATCGCGTTTTTATTTTATATAATAACTTTCAGGCGGCCCGAGATATGATGCAAGAAGCGCGTTACTTTCAAGGAGATTCGGTTTTATTTTGTATATCAATATCCTTTCGAGTACAAGACCGGCTTCCATTACGCCGACAGAAATTTCCTGAACGCCTTTTTCGAATTTAAAAGAAGCCATATTAACGCGCATATTATCAAGCACGCCCTGACACCACTTATGATCTCCCGGGCTTCCCGCTCTAAAGTCATCGGAAACCGCTGTGACTACATGTTTACCCTGTGAGTTTGAAAGTACGAATCTTAGCATACTTTTATTTTGAACAGGATTTGTCGGCGTTGTCCAAATTTCTGCAATATAATCATTTGTTTCTTCAATTAAAAATTTGTAAGAGATACTCGGTCTGTCGTTTTCTGAGCATTTTGAAAAATCCGCGGTTACCGGAAAAACTTTCATGCCGCAGCCGCTTTTGCCGTAGTTTTTTAGCTCTATAAAACCGCAGCCGTTAACGTCTTTTTTGCCGCAATAATGATTTGCGTTTATTGCAATTACGCCGTTATTTTCCAAAAATGTCATCGGCGGTAAATTTGTATTAACCGCTTTTGCTCTTATTTCAACGGCGACAGCGGTTTCATTATCCATTATTTTTAGTTTTGCGCTTTGTATTTCATTTTTCAATTTGTTTCTGTTACAGCGAAGGATTATATCTTCGGATGATTTAACTCTGCCTCTTGTCAAACTGATCTCCAGCCAGTCATTTAAACGCTCCTGCCTGATTTCGAATTCAAGACTGCCGATTCCGTCATTGGCAACTTCTAAAACAACTTCGTCATTTCCTGCGTAAAGGAAATCATCAACATGGATTGTCATCGGTCTTCCGTATGTCTTGGTGTATATATCTTCCCTGTCTTTGCGCGAAACAACCAGACGCGGTTTGTACGCAGGTTCAATTTGAATGCGAATCGGATATCTGCAGTTGTCTTCGTTCCATTTAACAAAACCGATATGCTGTTCAAGTTCCATGCCTTCCCATTTGCCTTTCTTGAATAATGAAAATTCTTTCATTAAAGAGTGATCTTTCTCGATACATTCTGTTACAAGAGCAGCATAATCATTTGCTGTTTTCTTGCCTTGTTTGGCGTAATGCGAATTTTTGCCAGCGTATAAATGCATGCGCAAAAGATTTATGCTTGCCTTTGCAGGAAAATAAATCGTGCTGTAATAAGCGTCTTTTTCTTTTTCAGTCAGCGAATTATAAACATCTTCGTTAATCTTTTCTATTTTATCAGCAAGCGAGAGCATTCTATCGGTTTCCATGTAATGGCATGGATGATAAATACCGGCATTGAGCGCTTCGGGTCGTCTTGCCGCGTTCATTCTGATATAATCGTGAAAAACCTCCGCCATTTTTTCGCGGTTCTCTGTATTTACGTTTGGAAATGTTTTTTCCAGCCACATTGACGTATAAGTGTCTATGCTGTTAGGCGCGCTTGTTCCCCATTTTTCAAAATCGTAAGCTAGTTCAAGGAAATACGCCAAAAGCGTTTCGTTGAATTTCAAATCGCCGACATTAACAATCCATATATCTTTGATTCCGTAATCATACGCCATTGTCATTTGTTCCCATGTTCTTTCCAGCGAAGTTGACGGCATCCATTCATACGAAACCGGACCGCCGTGGTAGTCAAAATGATAATACATTCCAAAACCGCCTCTGCGGTCTTTAATTTCCTCTGTTGGTAAAGTGCGCATAAAACCGAAATTATCTTCGCATAACATACAGGTAACACCGTCAAGCTCTTTCCAGTCTTTTAAGCCTTCGGCATTTTCACCGCCGTAAAAATATTCCTCTACTTCCTTGTAGAGAGCGAGTACCTGCGGAACACTATCGATGTCGGGATTAACATGTTTTTTTATCAGTTCCCGCTGGTTTTTTATAATGTCTTTTAATAAATCAATATTTTCCTTAAGGGAAGAATTGTCGCCAAGCATGGAACTATCCCGTTCTCCCCTCATGCCAATCGTAATTATTTTTTCGTATTTTCCGCTTCGTTTAAGAGCGTCTTCCCAGTATTTTAAAAGACCTTCCTTGTTTGTGTAATAATTCCACTCGTTTCCGTAAACGGAACTTTGTCCTCTTACATTATCCCATTCCTCGCTTGCGCGAAGGCATGGTTCGTGATGAGAAGCGCCCATCACAACGCCGTAAATGTCAGCCAGCTCTTCGTTTGCGTTTCCGGGTCCGTCAAGCGCAAAAGAAGATGTCCACATCGCGGGCCATAAATAGTTTCCTTTTAAACGCAGTAAAAGTTCAAAAACATGATCGTACATATCCGAAGTAAAACCTTCGTAATGTTTAAAAGTCCAGTTGCCGTAGCATGGCCATTCATCGTTAATAAAAAAACCGCGGTATTTTACGCTAGGCTCTTTGGAAATTGTTTCAATCTTATCCGTTATCTCGATATTTTCCCTGCGGGCGGGTTCAACATCTCCCCAAAAATGAAGGGGAGATACTCCGATAAATTCCGATAACGCGAACATTCCGTAAATAGTTCCGCGTTTATCGCTTCCGATAACAAGCAGCGTTTTATCGATAAATTTAATTTGATATACTTCTCTTTTGCCGCTGACGGAAGACGGATCAAATTTGCCGTTTTTTATAAAAGCGTCCGCGATAGGGCTCTTTCCCAAAGTTGCGAAAATGACGGAATTTTCCTGATTTTCGCCTGACGGAAGCATCTGTTGAATTTCGGGGAGACTGCCGCCGACCTTTTCAAAGTCTGCGGCTACTTTATTTGCTATTCTTTTTACGCCTTCAAACGCTTCGGATTCAACTGTGAAAATAAATTTACTCATAATGATTAGATATAACACTAATAAGGTGTTATGTAAAGTAGATATTGTTTACCGTTACTTGTATGATTTTGAATAATATTATAAACTGTTGTTATTATATTTTACTTGTATTTAAGGAGTGAATTGTTATGAAAAGAACTATTAGTTTGGTATTGGCAGTTTTTTTATTGGCTGGAGCGGCTTTTTTTACTTCATGCAGCAGTAAGACTGAAGGTAAAATCGTTTGCGGTGTTACCGAATATGAACCTATGAATTACAGAAACGCGGCAGGGCATTGGACAGGTTTTGACACCGAGCTTGCGCTGCTTGTCGGAGAAAAATTGGGCATGAAAGTGGAGTTCCAGGAAATCGAATGGGCAAACAAATATCAGGAACTGGAAGCAGGTACCATCAACGCGATCTGGAACGGATTTACAGCCAACTCTTCTGAAAACGGAGTGCCGCGAAGCGCCATGGTCGATTTTAGTTACAGTTACATGCTCAACCAGCAGTGTGTTGTTATCAGATCCGTAAGGGCGAACGAATTCAGAAGCTTGGACAGCTTGTTTGGCAAGACTGTAGCGGCGGAAAGCGGCTCTGCGGGTGAAACCGCAGCGAAAGAAGTAATCGGAGATTCGGGCAGGATCGTCGGTTCGCCTGCGCAGATTAATACATTCCTGGAAGTAAAATCCGGCGCTGTCGATTTTGCGATGGTTGACATTCTTCTTGCAAAAAGACTTACCGGTTCTGGCGACTATTCCGATTTAATGATCGCGGATATTACTTTGGATTACGAAGTTTACGCTGTCGGTTTTAAGAAGGGAAATGATCTTAGAAATAAAGTGAACAACGCTCTTAAAGAACTTGATGACGAAGGAAAATTGTGGGATCTCGCTGTTAAATATAAACTTGAAGATACAATCATCCTTGACACAAATTTTAAGGGATAATTTGTTTTAATGGATTTCTGGACGGTAACCTTAAGGTTATTACAGGGTTTTCAGCTAACATTTCTTATTTTTTCGTTAACCCTTTTATTTGCCTTGCCTCTTGGCTTGATAATTTCTTTCGGGTCGATGTCAAAAATAAAACCGCTCAGATTCATTGTTAAAGTTTTTGTTTGGTGCATCAGGGGAATCCCCTTGATGCTCCAGATTTTTATTGTTTTTTATGTGCCGGGTTTTATTTTCGGCGCGCCAATATCGTCGCGGATCAACGCAGCTATAATCGCGTTTTCGATTAACTATGCCTGCTATTTCAGCGAAATATACCGCGGCGGAATCGAGAGCATTTCCCACAGCCAGTACGAAGCGGGACAGGTTTTGGGAATGACAAAGATGCAAATCTTTTTCCGCGTCATTCTTCTACAGGTTATAAAACGAATAACAGCTCCCATGTCCAACGAAATTATTACCCTTGTTAAAGATACGGCGCTTGCCCGCGTGATCATGGTTGTCGAAATTATCAGAGTAGCGGAAACTTTTGCCGCGACAAGGGCGATTATATGGCCGTTGTTTTACACTGGCGCGTTCTATTTGCTGTTTGTCGGAATCCTTACGCTTTTGTTCGGATATATCGAAAAAAGACTTAGTTATTTTAAGGCGTAGAAATGGCTATTTTAGAAGTTAAGTCGCTTGCAAAACATTTTGGTTCCGCCGAAGTTTTAAGCGACATTAGTTTTTCTTTAAACGAAGGCGAGGTTCTTGCCATCATCGGCTCCAGCGGCAGCGGAAAGACAACGCTCCTTCGATGCTTAAACTTTCTTGAAAAACCGAACGCAGGGCAAATAATCGTCCGAGGTAATAAATTAATTGACTGCAGCGAGCATGTTCATTACGACGAATCAGTTATCCGTCAAAAAAGGCTGCACTTTGGGTTAGTGTTTCAAAGTTTTAATTTATTTCCTCAGCATACAGCGCTTAAGAATATTTCGCTGGCGCGCGAGCTGGCGGCGGAAAAACTGCCGGAATATAAAAAAATCAAAAAAAATATTCTGGATGAAATTCAAAGCGAATGTATCCGGCTTCTGGATCAGATGGGCTTGTCTTCCAAACGGGATTTATATCCGCATCAATTATCCGGCGGGCAGCAGCAGCGCGTAGCCATCGCAAGAGCTTTGGCTTTAAAACCTGATATCTTGTGTTTTGACGAACCAACCTCGGCGCTCGACCCTGAATTAACAGGCGAAGTGTTAAAGGTAATCCGCAGTCTTGCGGAAAAAAACACAACCATGATTATTGTCACGCACGAAATGCAGTTTGCGCGCGAGGTTGCTGATACAATTCTGTTTATGGACGAAGGCGTTGTGGTTGAATACGGACCGCCTTCGCTTCTGGATAACCCTTCCAGCGGCAGAATGAAGCGTTTCCTGGAACGTTATTCACAAACCGGTTAATTATCGGGTTTGTAAATTTATCCGCTTTGTGGTAATATAATGGTACTATAGATAATAAGGATAGGTTTAGTGAAGATTCATAAGTCTTTAAAGTTTTTATTTATAACGCTTTTTTCCGCGTTCATCGTGGCTATAAGCGTAATAACCGCTGTAATGGGTATAAGACAATTATCTAACGCCGTTGTTGCTACATTTACCGATCAAGGTTTTCAAATAGTAGAAAAAGCCGCTTCTTTTGTAGACGGCGACTTATTTGAAGCTCTGGCTAAATCGCTTGATGTAAACGATCCTTTTTATGAAGAAACCAGGGAGCATCTTTTTCAATTAAAGGGATACACAGGCTGTCTTTATCTCTACACAATGGCGCCCGGAAGAGGCGGCATTTGGAGATTTATAATTGACGGCAGCGCTGAACCTGACAATGAAGAACATTTTTCTCATCTTGGCGAAGAAGATGATACAACCGGATATGATCCCGCTTTTAAAAAAGCATACGAAGAAGGCGTTACCGCGGCTTCCAATCTTGTGTATCAGGAAGGATGGGGCTGGCTGATTTCCGTGTATACCCCCATTAGAAACTCCAAAGGGCAGATTGTTGGAATTGCCGCATGCGATTTTGACGGGCAGCACTTGTACGGTGAAATTCAAGAAAGCCGGAAAACGCAAATAATATTCGGCGGCATATATGTTGCTTTTGGGCTTTTGCTGCTTTTATTTTTTATGCGGAAGATTTTTACCCCGCTTAAAGATATGCATTTAATTTTAAGAGAAATATCTCTGGGCGACGGAGACCTTACAAAGCGGATCAATATGAAAAGCAAAAACGAGATAGGGGAACTTGCCGCCGATTTTAATATGACTCTTGATAAAATTAAACGGCTTATTATTAATATTAAAAATGAAACATTCTCTCTTACGGATACCGGAAATGATCTTTCCAGTAATATGAGCGAAACCGCCGCGGCGATTAACGAGATCGCCGGCAACATTCAAAACATTCAATCCAGTGTTATTAACCAAAGCGCCGGTGTCACTGAGACTCAGGCAACCATGGAACAGGTGGTATCAAATATTAACAGGCTTAACAAACAAGTTGAAAGCCAAAGCAGTAATATTTTAGCGGCTTCATCCGCCATTGAGCAAATGGTCGTGAATACGCGTTCTGTTACAGATACGCTTTTTAAAAATGCCGCAAATGTGCAGAGTTTAAAAGAAGCGTCGGAAGAAGGCCGCACAGGTTTGCAGACAGTATTGGCGGATATTCAGGAAATAGCTCGTGAATCCGAAGGTCTTCTGAATATAAACGCCGTAATGGAAAATATTGCAAGCCAGACTAATTTGCTGTCGATGAATGCCGCAATTGAAGCGGCTCACGCCGGAGAGTCGGGCAAGGGTTTTGCTGTTGTCGCTGGTGAAATTCGCAAACTTGCGGAAAATTCCAGCCACCAGTCAAAAACAATCAGTGAGGTTTTAAAGAAAATAAAAAGCGCCATAGATAAAATAAAACTGTCAGCAGATAATGTTCTGGAAAAATTTGAAGCCATCGACTCAAGCGTACAGGTTGTAGCGGATCAGGAAGAAAATATCCGCAATTCAATGGAAGAACAGCAAACGGGAAGCAGACAAATTCTTGAGGGTATTAATAAAATTACAGAAATTACCAGTCATGTAAAAAGCGGTTCGGATGAAATGCTTGGCGGCGCAAAAGAAGTAATTGATGAAAGCGTTAACCTTGCGTCTGTTAATCAGGAAATAACCTCAAGCATGAAAGAAATGGCTTCGGGAGCGGATCAAATCACTTCGGTAATAGGGCATGTTAAAAAGATGAGCGATAAAAACCGCGAAAATATTACTTCGCTTGGAAGTGAAGTTTCGCGTTTTAAGGTAGATTAACAAATCTTAACTTTATAAACATCGAGTTCATCGTCTGTTTTAAACGGTTCAAATGTATATTTATTACGTCCGTTATTTTTGGACTTGTATAGCGCAATATCGGCGCATTTAATATATTCGCTGTCTATGTGCGAATATTTTACCGTACCGGTTGTGCCTCCGATGGAAATTGTGACAAAACCGGTTATGGTGTTGGTTTCGTGAGGTATTTTTAATTCTCGTACTTTAGTAAGTAATTTATTAGCGATAAGCAAAGCGCCTTTTTCGTCGGTATTCGGAAGCACAACGACAAATTCTTCGCCGCCGTATCTTGCGGTAAAATCTTCTTCCCTTATAATTGTTTTTGAAAGAACTTCCGCAATATTTTTAAGACAGTTGTCACCCTGATCATGACCGTATGTGTCGTTATATTTTTTAAAGAAATCAATATCTATCATTAGTATGCTTAATTTGCCGTTTGTTCGGGAATGTGATTTAATGATTTTTTTAAGGTTGCCGTCAAGAAAGCGCCTGTTGTAAATACCGGTTAGCGGATCGAGAATTGTCATTGTAAGGAATTCGCCCAATGTTTCAATTTCGTTTTTATCGATTGCTTCCTGATCCGATAAATCCCAGTCAGAATATATCTGAGTTATTTGTTTTACGATATTACTGAGCGGTTCCAGCAATTTTACTACAAAAATATCTACAATAAAAACAATTGCAAAAATTAAAAGCATCATTCCGGCGAAGAGATATGTTACTCCGGTTTGGAGAGCTTCTCCTGTTGTAAAAATATCAACAGATGCCATATACCAGTTTAACGCCGGTATCGCGCAGACTGCTGTAATTCCTGCCGTATGCTTTGTGCTAAACAGCAGTATCTCCTTGTTATTAAGTTTATCTATTTTTGCAATAATTTCTTCGCCGATAACACCCATGGCTTCTTTTATACCGGTTTTATTTGTTACAAGATCGATATTTTTCGCTCCTGTTATTTCTCCGGCGGCGTTAAAGAAATAAAAATCATTTGCTTCCGAATAATTTACGTATGTTTTATTCACAAAGTCCGATAAATTTATTCCTGTTCCCACTATTCCAAGAGGAACCATATCGCTGTTATAAACAGGAGCGTTAATCCAGAGATTTGTTACATTTAAATTTGGGTTATGGTTTATATTAAAATTATATAATTTTGTTTCATAAAGAGTCATATTATACCAGTAATTTTCAGGATTATCCGGATCAACTTTATACGGTTCATTATTAATTGTATAAAATATTTTATCTTTATCGTTCACCCAAAAAATGTAATTACCTGTTATCGCGCGGCTGTATGCCGCCATTTCTTCAAACGCGAGTCGTTGTAACTCGGGAATGCCCGGTTGCGTAAAGTATCGCATAATTAACGGAGAATCCGCCATTTTAAGCACTATGGCAATTTCCGCATTTACAGACGCTTCCAGTCTGAGACGCTCAAGTTCTACGATTTTTGATAATTCGCTTCCGGCGTTTATATGCAGCGCCTGATCCATTAACAATACAAAGGTAATACTCCCGGAAATTAATATAAATAAAAATAAAATTAATGAAAAAAGGATAAATCTTCGCCTCATTGAAATTTGGCGTTTATTGGTGACGGGTATTGAAAATATATTTTTATTTGTCATTTATTAAGCCCTCCACATTATATTACATTATTTCATATTAATAAAGTTTAATTTTATAATTTACCTTAAAGAAAATAAGGGCTACTAGACATTAATTTACTAAAAGCGTAGAATGTTAACAGAGAATAAATAGAGATTATTAAATGCAAATTACTGAACTTGTAGCCGAACTGGTTCTCCAGGTTGGCATTATTTTATTTGCTGTCCGTATGTTTGGACAACTTGCAAAGAAGATCGGGATACCTTCGGTGCTGGGCGAATTGCTGGCAGGCGTTTTGATTGGTCCATACGCTCTTGGCGGTATTACGCTGCCGGGTTTTCCACACGGTATTTTTCCTTTAGCGTTAAACTCGGGGCTTGCGGTAAGCGTTGAATTATATTCATTTGCTACCGTTGCTTCGATAGTCTTGCTTTTTGTTTCCGGTCTCGAAACTAATTTAAGTTTATTTTTAAAATATTCAGTCGCAGGCGGTATAATCGGCATCTCAGGCGCCATTCTTTCCTTCGCTGTTGGAACACTGTGCGGCGCGATCATGTTCGATTCCACTTTTTTAGATCCCAAATGTTTGTTTCTGGGAGTAATAGCCACAACAACTTCTGTCGGTATTAGCGCGAGAACATTATCTGAAAAGAAAAAAATTGATTCTCCCGAGGGCGTTACAATGTTAACCGCCGCTGTTTTCGACGACGTGTTGTGGATCATTTTACTGGCTGTGGTGCTTGGAATTGTTTCGATTCTTGGAGGAAACTCGGCAAGCGGCCTTTCCGTTCAGGTCATTTTATTAATGGCGGGAAAAGTTTTTGGTATCTGGCTTGGGGTTACGGCTCTTTTATTGTTTTGTTCAAAAGCGCTTGCAGGCTTTTTTAAATTTTTTAAAAACAGTCTTGATTTTTCTGTTCTCGCTCTTGGGTTTGCTTTAATTCTTGCCGGCATTCTTGAGAAACAGGGATTGGCTCTGATCATCGGCGCGTATGTCGCGGGGCTCTCGCTTTCTAAAACTGATATTGCGGCGGTTATACAGGAACGTATCCGTCCATTGTATGAATTTTTTGTGCCGATGTTTTTTGCGGTCATGGGCATGATGGTTAATGTACGCGAAATTATTTCGCCGCCTGTTTTAATATTCGGCGCTGTTTATACACTCGCTGTAATTCTTTCAAAAGTGGTCGGCGCCGGCAGTCCCGCGCTGCTTCTTGGTTTTAACCGCGTCGGCGCTCTTAGAATCGGAACCGGAATGATTCCGCGCGGCGAAGGCGCGTTAATATCCTGCGGTATCGGGCTTGCGATAGGCGTTCTGGACAACAGGCTTTTCTCCGCCGCGATTTTAATGATCTTCCTTACCATTGTTGTATCTCCTCCGCTTTTAGGCATAATGCTAAAAATAAAAAAACAGGGAACAAGAAAAGCAGAAAATCACGACGACAGTATCAGCGATGTATGGGATTTTGGTACGAAAGAAATCGCCGATCTTGTTATGGATACTCTTTTAAACGAATTGCGCAACGAAGGTTTCTATGTTCAGACCATGAACATGGACGAAGGTATTTCTAAAGCCCATAAAGACGACGTCGCGCTTTTCATTACCGAAGAAGAAAATATAATAACCATAACAACGTCAAAAAAAGATATGCCGTTTGTAAAAAATGATTTATACGAAGTAATACTCGATCTTTCACATTCAATCGAAAAACTGATAAATTCCATCGAACCTGATGAAATGAAAAAAGATCTTCTCGATCCCGAGGCGCGCACCACAAAAGACATTCTTGCGCTTATCGACCCTGATTGTTTTTCAATGGATTTAAAAGGCGAGACAAAGGAAGAAATAATAACAGAGCTGGTGGATATGCTCTCAATTTCCGATTCTCTGCTGGATCGTAATCAGGTTTTGGCGGATGTGCTTGAACGAGAAAACACAATGAGTACCGGAATGAATCACGGTATTGCTTTACCGCACGGAAAAACAGACGGAATTGCTTATACCGCTGTTGCTGTCGGCATAAAAAAATCAGGCATTAATTTTGGATCTATGGACGAACAGCCTTCCCGGATTTTTGTCCTTATTGTTTCGCCGAAGCAAGCCTGCGGAATGCATGTGCAGTTTCTTGCCGCCGTAGGCTCAATATTAAGCGATGAAAATATGCGGGAAGCGATAATTAACGCTGAAGATCCTCAAAAAGCTGTAGACTTGTTCATGAAAAGAAAACTTTAATATTTATTCTATATTCCCGCAATTCATGTTAGTATAATAACATGGCTGTAAAAGTAACGTCTTTACAGGACTGGGATATACAAAAAATTATTGACGGGATAGGACAGCCCAATATAAGGGCTGTGATCTATTTCTTTTCACCGTCATTCGAAGATAAAAAAATACATAAAGCAATCGCAAGCGCTTTTTCAGGCGCTGTATGCGCCGGCGCTTCAATGCACGGCGGCTGGTCGAGTTCGGGCGCGTTAAGAAACGGTATTACAATCATGTCTCTTTCCTCCGATGAAGTTGATGAAGCTTATATTTCGTTTCAGGAAGGGGTCAAAAGAGATCCTATTTTAGCTGCTCATCTTGCCATTGCGGAATTAAGATATAAAACCGCAGGGCAGAATATCAATCCCGACGAATATCTTGGTTTAATATTTTTTGACGGTTTATGTCTCGGCGAATTGATAATGAAAGAATTCTCCATGGAGAAAGGTTTAAACATGGCTTTTGTCGGCGGCGCCGCCGCGGACGAAATGACATTTACAAAAACATATGTTTCATCAGGCGACAGAATTTCAAGCGACGGGCTTGTTGCAGTTATTTTAAGAATGAAGATTCCTTTTTTCTTTAACCATTATGTTCATTACTCGCCTACCAATACATCCTTTACAATTAACCGCGTAGAAATTATGCAGAGAATTGCTTGGGAGATTGACGGCGAGCCTGCCGCAGAAATTTACGCAAGACATGTCGGTGTTAAAAAAGTGGAAGATTTAACGCTGGAAGTTTTTGCGCGAAATCCTCTTGGACTTGTTTTAGGAGACAGCGTTTATCTTCGCAGTCCCAATGCTGTAGTAAACGGCAAGGGGCTTCAGTTTTACTGTTACATCGAAGCCGGAACAAAAGTGTACCTGTTAAAACAGGGAGATATTATCGCAAATGCGCAAAACAGTATAACCGGCGCCGAACAGTTTCTGCCCGGTATTCAAGGTTGTCTTCTTTTTAATTGTATTCAACGTTATCTGGAACTTGAAGGGCGTAAAATTATAGATAGGTTTAACAGTGTGTTTAATAAATATCCCATGATTGGTTTTAACACATACGGCGAAGAACTTTTTACCCATCATAATCAAACATTAACCGCTGTATTTTTCGGAACGCCGCCCGAACAGGGAATGACAGATCCTTATAAAGCAAAACGCCTTTTTCATTATACTGACAATAAACTTAAATCGCTTGTTTTTGATATTGTAAGCCGAAGCGAACTTTTAAATATTACAATTTCATATTTAAAGAGAAGCATGGATTCGCAGACAGACGATGCATCTCATGTAAATTATGAAACCATCCGCAAGAATCTGGACGCAATGATCGAGCAGTCCAATGTTTCCAAAGTGGATATCGAAAAAATGCTTGTTGTTTATCAAAACAATGTGGAAAAAACCGGAGAGTATGTTTTTAGTATTGTAGATGAAATCAGAAATCAAAATAACCGGCTTGTGGAGCTTCGTGAAGAAGCGGAAATAGCAAACCGCACAAAGAGCAGTTTCCTTGCAAGCATGAGCCACGAAATACGCACGCCGATGAACGCCATCACAGGAATGGCGGAGCTTCTTCTAAGGAGCGATCTTGGCGACGAGGCGAGAGGTTACGCGCAAGACATCAAACAAGCCGGTAACAATCTTATTTCGATCATTAATGACATTCTGGACTTTTCAAAAATTGAAGCCGGTAAAATGGAGATTGTTCCCGTTAATTATCTGCTTTCTTCCTTGATTAACGATACTGTAAACATTATCCGCACGCGGTTAAAAGATAAACCAATCCGCTTTTTTACAAACATTGACGGAAAGATACCGAACAGATTATACGGTGACGAAGCGCGTCTTCGCCAGATATTGATTAATCTGCTTTCCAATGCGGCAAAATTTACCGAGAGAGGGCATATCAGTCTGTCAATTACAATGCGGCAGTATAAGGGCAATAAGGTTTGGCTGGATTTTTCTGTTACCGATACAGGGAAGGGTATAAAACCCGAAGATCAGAAAAAACTTTTCGGCGAATTTGTTCAGGTCGATTTAAAAAGGAACCGCAATATAGAAGGAACCGGGCTTGGTCTTGCGATTACAAGACGGCTGTGTTTAATTATGGACGGAGACATCAATGTAGACAGCGAAGAAGGAAGCGGCAGCACTTTCAATGTTACTATTCCGCAGATTGTTGACTCTGTCGAACCTTTCGCCGCTGTTGATAATGCCGCGAATAAGAAGGTGCTGGTTTTTGAAGGAAGAGTTATCTACGCAAAGTCAGTATGCTGGTCTTTAAGAAACTTGGGCGTTCCCTATGTAATGGCTACAAATATCGAAGATTTTACAAAAGCGCTTTACAGTGAAAAATGGTCGCTTATACTTTCCGGTTACGGTATTCATGACAAGATCAAAAAGGCGATGAAGAAACCGGCTTCCGCGTTTTCAGGAGGAATAAAACCGCCTCTTGCGCTGATGATTGAATGGGGAACGGAGGCGCTTATCCCGGATGTGCGTTTTGTTTCTCTGCCGATTCAATCAATTTCGATTGCGAATATTTTAAACGGCAAAGATGAAAGCAAAGTATCTTCCGATACTTCCGCCGTTTACGGTATTGTCCGTTTTTCATTTCCCAATGCGCGCGCGCTTGTTGTCGATGATATCCCGACAAATTTAAAAGTTACAGAAGGGCTTTTGGCTCCGTATCATATAAAAGTTGATTCGTGCCTAAGCGGAGCGAAAGCGATAGAGATGGTAAAAAATAAAGATTACGATATTGTTTTTATGGATCATATGATGCCGGAGATGGACGGAGTGGAAGCTACCGCGATTATACGCGACTGGGAAAAGGAAGAAAAAATTAAAAACGCTTCTTTAAACGCGCACGGCAGCGGAAAGAGGATGGCTATAATCGCGTTAACCGCAAATGCTGTCTTTGGTGTCCGCGAAATGTTTATAGAAAAAGGTTTTGATGATTTCCTCGCGAAGCCGATAGATGTAACATCGCTGGATGAAATAATTATCAAATGGATATCGAAAGAAAAAAGAGAACAGGCTGTTGTTGTAAAAAAAGAAAATGATAAAAAATCACGTATCCCTGAGATAAACGGAGTAGATGTACATAGAGGAATTACTCTGACAGGCGGAACAGAAGCGGGATATTATTCCGTACTGTCTCAATTCTGTAAGGACGCGCAGGACAGATTGAATTTTCTCAGAAACACCGTTAATAAAGATAATTTAAATTTGTTTATTACTCATGTTCACGCGCTAAAGAGCGCGTCGGGAGCCATCGGCGCTGCGGATTTATCAGCGCAAGCCGCGTATTTGGAAGAAGCAGGCAAAGAAGAAGACTGGGCTTTTATTAATGGAAATTTTGACAGGTTCATGGAAAATCTTTCTGAACTGGTTGAAGATATTACGGTTGTTTTGGAATTAAGATTCCTTGCGGAAAAAGGAAACGCAAACAGTAAACCTGTTATAATATCTGGCGATAACGAAAAATTATATGAACTGCTAAAACAGCTTGAGGATGCGTTAAGATCAAACAACGCCGAAAAAATTGATCGCATATTAGATGAAATTAACGCTCTATCCAAAGATAAAAGTATAAGTGATATTATTGATCGAATATCCGATGACATACTTATAACCGAATTTGAAAGTGCGATTGAGTTAATAAAAAAGATACTTCTTGACAAGGTTTAGGTTTTGTGGACATACCCGGTTTATTAAGGTATAATGAACTATGCAGGGCGAAAAAGCTTTAATTATAATGGTGGATGACAACCCCGCGAATCTCCGCATAGGTAAAAATATTTTATCGCAGAAATACGCCGTCGCTACCGCGCCTTCAGCGGAAAAACTTTTTAATCTTTTAGAGAATAATATTCCCGACGTAATTCTTTTAGATGTCGATATGCCGGATGTTGACGGTTATCAGGCGATTAAAATGTTAAAAAATAAACCGGAGACCGCTAATATCCCTGTTATCTTTCTTACAGCCAGAACTGAATCTGACGCGGAACTTGCCGCGCTTACGCTCGGAGCTGTGGATTATATAGCAAAGCCGATTCAACCCGCGCTGCTTCTTAAACGCATAGAAATTCATTTACTTTTGGAACATCAGAGAAAAACGCTTGAACAGCAGGCGCATGAGCTTAAATATTTTAACGAAAATCTTCAAAAAATGGTTGATGAAAAAACACAGAGCATATTGTCGCTTCAAAACGCTCTTCTAAAAACAATGGCGGAGCTTGTTGAATACCGCGATGATATAACAGGCAGGCACATTGAACGTACGCAGAAAGGACTTAGAATTCTTTTAAACGAAGTAATCGCGAGCAACGCTTATCAGGATGAAACAAAGGATTGGGATGTAGAGCTTCTTATCCAATCCTGCCAGCTTCACGATGTCGGTAAAATATATATCAGCGACAGCATTTTAAGAAAGCCGGGTAAACTTGATTACGATGAATACGAAGACATGAAAATTCACACTCATGTCGGAAAGCAGATAATGGAGAAAGTTGAGGTGCTTGCACAGGAGAGTGATTTTTTAAAATACGCAAAAATTTTCGCCACAAGCCATCATGAGTGGTGGGATGGAACCGGATATCCTAATAAATTAAAAGGAGCGGATATTCCGCTTTTAGGGCGTATAATGGCGATTGCGGACGTATACGACGCTCTTGTTTCAGTACGTCCGTATAAAAGCGCTTATTCTCACGAAGATGCTGTGCGTATAATCTTGGAAGGAAGCGGGACTCACTTTGATCCTGCATTGGTTGAAATATTTAAAAAGGTGGCTGATTCTTTTAAAGAATAATTATTCAACAGGAGTAAACATTGATAATAGGAATAGACGTAGGAACAACAATAACAAAAGTCGTTTCAATTGAAAACGGAAAAGTTATAAAAAAAATTAAAACAAGAGCGCAGGATGCCGTAACTGCCGCGACAGGCGCATTTGGAAAAATTGTTCTTGAGAACGGTATTAAAATTAACGCGATAGAAAGAATCGTGATAACCGGAGCAGGAGCGACAAAAATTAAAGAAGATATATTCGGTATTCCCACAGGTAGGGTGAACGAAATTCAGGCGATTGGAATCGGAGGAATGTTCCTGTCTGAAATGAGTAATATTATTATTACCAATATTGGAACGGGAACTGTAATTATCGAAGCGGGAGATAAAGGCATTACGCATTTTGGCGGATCCGGCGTCGGCGGCGGAACAATTCTTGGGCTTGCGAAAAAACTTCTTCCGGTCGCCGAGTTCCGGGATATTATGGAACTTGCGAAAAACGGAAAAGTAAATCAGGTTGATCTTCTGCTCGGCGACATTACCGATACAAGCATCAGTTTTTTAAACGGTGAAAACACCGCTTCCAATTTCGGTAAAATGCTGGATACGGCAAACCACAGCGATATTGCTCTTGCGATTATTAACATGGTGTTTCAGGTAATCGGTGTTCTTTCCGTTTTTGCCGCGAAAGCTAAAAATTTAAACCGCATTGTTGTTACAGGAAACGGCAGCAGAAATCCTTTGGGGCAGAAAGTTCTTGCAGACATTTCCACGCTGTACGGAGTCGAATTCTTTTATCCTGATTGCGCTGAATATACGACAGCGATTGGCGCCGGATTATCAGACTGGAATAACCATTAGGAACAATGTTCCCTTGTTGTCTTCCGATTTAAGTTTTACAGAGCCTTTTATTTCTTTTAAGCGGTCGCGTACCAGGTTTAAGCCGATTCCTCTTCCGCCGTGAATGCCTTCCGTCTCCGCGGTGCTGAAACCAGGCGAAAAAATCGCTTTCATCAATAAGTCTCTGTTATCAATGTCTTCTTTCTTGATCAGTTTGCGGCTAACGGCTCTTTCGCCGATCTTTTTATAATCAAGACCTCTGCCGTCATCAGAAAGTTTAATCTGAATGCTCTTACCGTCGGGCGCCATCTTAATAGAAAGTTTTACAATGCCTGTTTCATTCTTGCCTTTGGCTTTTCTCTCAGCCGGTAATTCAATTCCATGTAAGGCGGAGTTGCGGATAAGCTGCATGAGTATCTCTTTCATTTCGCGTCTTGGACCTTTTTCTATCGCTTCTGTGTCTATATCGCTTGCGATAAATTTGATTTTCTTTTCAAGATCATCCGCGACTTTGGAAGCGGTTTTTGTAAGCGAGTCAATTAGAACTTTCTGCCTTTCGTTCTCGCCGTCTTTCTTCGGCTCGTTAGTATCTTCCGCGTAGGACTGCAGTTTGTTGATGATGTCTCTGAAACCTTCTTTTTCTTTTGAGATTTTTTCGATATCCACTGTCAGGTTTAGCATTTCTCCAAAGGGAACTTCTCCGCGCATCTCGCGAAGTTTCTTTATCTTGGATTCAAGGTTATGCACCTTGTTGCCAAAAACATTTAATCCCAATATTACCGCGTTGGATTTTATTGCGTGAATCGACTGATAAACTTTTACAAGTGCGTCGTGCGCGGACAGAGCTTCGTTTTTTAATATCTTATCGATAGAGTCAAATTCATGTTCCATGTCCGACATAAAATCGTTAAATACATCGGGTTTAACCTGAATAAGTTCAAAGACAGCCTGCATTTCTTCCTGCCGTCTTGCTTCTTCTTCGGCGAGTCTCTGCTGCAGCTCTACCCTTGTGGTTATATCGTAAACTGTTACCAGAATATAAACATCTCCGCGTCCGCGCTCTACCGTGGCAAACGCGAACTGGAAAACCTTTCTGTCGCCTGTCTCTTTATTTACATAGTGAAGTTCGTTAAGAGGGTTAATTTCCTCAAGCATATCCTGATCGTAAGTGCGTTCAAGAATCATTCCAAAATAATCTTTAATAGCTTCAAGTTCGTTCTGGCTGACAGAATCGTAAATAATATCTGTAAATAATTTTCCGAATAGTTTTGTGTCAGAAAGCATTTCTTCGAGGTAGCGCGAATAGTGGTCTTGAATAATATAATTTTTATCCATAAAGAAAAGACCGATCTTCATGCTGTCTTTCATGACGGCGATCTCATCGCGTTCGGCAAGATGGGTCATGTCATACAGGGAGATAAGCGTACCGCCGCCGCCGGGAAGGCTGTGAGACGCGGCTTTAAAATATCTTTTTTGACCGTTCAGCGAAAATTCCCAGTCTTCTCCGTAATCATCTTTTTCTTTTAATAATTTACCGGCGTGTATTTTTAAGCTTCTTCCCGGGAAAAGGTCGATAAGAGGACGTCCCTGTGCCAGTACCGGTTCCGACGTGCCGCCGAGTTCCGAAAGGGTTTTACTTGCGTATACGACCTGGTTCTTCTCATCGATCATGGCGACAAAGTTTTCTGTTGACGCGAGAAGATCCATGAATGAGTTCTGGTGCTCAAGCGCTTTATTAAGAACAATGGTCGCGGACCTTGTTAAAAGAAGCATAATGATACTGCAGAAAAGCGAGATTACCCAGTTCATTAAAATTGCGAACATCGGCATATTTCCGCTGATCGGCGCTCCTCTTAACAGCAGAATAGCGACAAATATATTGGAAATAATTATGAAAACAAGGGTTCTGTAAAAATTGGAATAAATACAGCTTATCGCGCACAGGAAAATACAGATTAAAAGATAATGCGAGTTATGCCAGTTGCATAACATCATGAGCGTGGTATAGAACAACAGCAGTACGAACGGAACATTCAGCGCCATCTTATAGTGATTGATCGAATTTCTGATAATTGCGGTTACTATCAGCAGGGTAACAATCATGACAAGACCGGCAATGCTGTAATTAACATATATTTCGGAAATGTATGTCTCAATGATATACGCGGCGCTTAAAAAGACAATTATCGCAATCGAAGAAAAATTCGCGATACTTCTTAATCTTGTATTTTCTGTTTTCTTTACAGCCATGGATTACCTTCCTTAGAGAGACTGAATTGAAGCAATCGGGTAAGTTAAATCATTTACCGCAACCATTTGAATCGCGTGATTAACCACATTTAAGGTAATATCGGTATCCTGTATGTATTCATTATCCAGTTGAATCCACATTTGATCCGCTGAATGAACCGTAATTTTTTTTCCTTGAACAAACACGCAATTTTTTGGACGTTTGCCTTTAGAATATCTTCTCATGGAATTCAATGTTTTTAAAGGATGAGAAGCTTTAATGAGAGCGATGTCTAAAATCCCGTCATCCGGCGTCGCGTCATGAACACCGGTTTTTTTTCCGGCATAATAAGGACCGTTCGCTACATGGATAAGGCAGTAGTTTCCCGAGTAGTCTTTATCGTCAATTGTGATCGTATACTCGCGCGCCGCTATTTTTCTGTCGAATGCCGTGATTATCAGGTTTATGAAGGAAGAAATTTTAGAGAAAACGATAAAACTGCCTTTGTTTAAAGTCGATTTAAGATCTTTAATATTTTTTGCAATTGCGGAGTTCATCCCTATGTAACAGGAATTTAGCGCGTAATTAACTCCCCATCTGATTGCGTCTGTCGGAAGCGCTGGCGCTTGAACAAGAGTCGGAATATCCCTGAAATGCTCGATGTGTTTGTCGCCGAAAATTCTAGTGAAGTCGTATGATTCGCCGTGAGGAACCGCAGCTAACTGCATATTCGGAAAGTGTGCGACTCCGTTCAAGCAGTCGAACAGAATTTCTTCTCCGCCTATCGCGTAAATTCTGATTATATCCTCTGATCTTGCCTTTTCCGCTTCGTCGTTAATTATAGTGATTGCGTTTCTTCTGTAACGTGAAAACTGGATGGAAAAATCGGGAGCTTCCTGAGTTCTGAAAAACTGCCCGATATTATCCAGAATATTATCCATCTTCCATTGCTGGCTGTAAAATGCTTTTGGATCGAACACAAAAACATGTTTCATTATGTCCTCTCCTGTTTAAATTTCAGGGTCAAGTTCAATTGCCACCATTAAATGAAAAATATCGTTTTCAAACGCTTTGTGCGGAATGCAAAGAATGCGCGTTTGCTTGCTGGGCCATGCGATTGAGTGCTCTTTTCCCTTTATAATTGTAGGAATAGATATTACAATTCTGTCCCCATTAGGTACTTTGGGTTTAATATTTCCGGCAATGATGTTGTTGATTTCACCGATAGCGTCGATTACATCAGCGTCAATTTCCGAATGTTCCATGCCTGTGAGCAAGTCGGTCAATTTTATCGCAAGGTCGCCCTTCATTGAAACAATAACGGCTCCCTTTACCGCGCCGGAAAGACCGATTACTGCCGAAATATCCCATTCAAATGCTTTATCCGGATCCAAAAAGTGAGGATGCCTTGGGCTTACTTCGACGCCTACAAATTCCTTAAATGTGTTTACCGTTACTTCTACAAACGGCTCTACGTAGTTTTGTAATTCTACTGTCATCTTTACATCCTGAATAAGCGTAGTTTTGCCAATTTTTGCTTGAATAGATCAAGCTTAATCGGTTTAGTAATATAATCAGTGGCTCCGTGTTTTAACGCTTCGATAACGTTAAACTTGGCAGCCTCACTGGTTACCATGATGATGGGCAAATCTTTGTATTGATCCATAGCCCTGATTTGCTTTAAGAAGTCAATTCCAGATAATCTTGGCATATTCCAGTCAAGCAGTATCAGATCGACGGTTTGAGTTTCCAGCAGCGCTAAAGCTTCTTCTCCGTCCTTCGCTTCAATAAAGTTACATGCGGATTCTACTCCCGAGAATACACCTTTTACCGTGTTTCTCATAATACGCGAGTCATCAACAATCATAATTGTAACACCTGCAGGCATAACTCCTCCTTCTTAATATTTTATATACCATATATACTATAAAGATACAATATCATTATCGTAAAAATAAGCCAAATAGTTCACTTTTTTTCGTTTTTTTCTACCCGCCATGAAATTGTCCAGTTCCATTTTTCGGGAAAATCGGGGGAAGCTGCTTTTAAACCAAGCCTTCCGTACTTGAAACGTATTGTTCCGCTCAGCGATAAGTCCCATTTTTCATCTTTTTCCGCGTAAAATGCTACTCCGACTTTAGATCTCAGTTGAAATCGCAGGATAGACCAGTAAATTTCGCAGTTTGCTCCGATCTTTTCCCAATTCCACGACCTTTCTTCGTTATTTAAATCGGTAATTCCGTCAACTGAAGCCGAAATACTCAAATTTAACGGGTTTTTTATACCCGCTTTTGCCATACTGAATGACATTCCCACAGTTCCTGAGAATCCGTCGCTTACCTTCGATCTATTTGCCGCGTTTCTGTCCGCAGACAGCGATATTCTTGTCAGCCTGAATATATTATTTTTATTTACGGCGGAACCGTTAACATTATTTCCCGTAGAACCTTTGAATAAGCTCCCTGCGGAAGCCGGAAGCCGCCAGTAAAATTGCGCTGAGCCGCGGCTAATATTTTCGCCGAAACTTGGGCTTCGCAGTACCAGATTTAATCTTAATAGAGAGTTATAATTGCCTTTCCATTCAATTTTTGCGGCGGTTCTTAAGCCTTCTCCGTGATCCAAGCCGTCCCTGTAAACAAACTGCCCGCCAGCTCCGTCCGCCGCTAGCGCGATTAATAAAGGACGCGCTTTTCGTCCGAACGGCAGAAGCGGTGTGATTGACACCCCCATATTGGCGTAAAAATCTCTGCCTACAGCGAATGTTTCTGATACCGCGAAATCCGAGCTTACGGAAAAATCCGGGCTTGTAAAAATCGCAGCCGCGGCGTACACGGAAAATTCCCGTTCGGGCAGAGCGGGAGATTCTGAAAACCACGAACTTTGTTTTGACTGAGGGAGAGTTTTTCCTGTGTAGAACGTTTCAAGCAGAAGACTGTACGGCAGGTTTGATCCCTTTCCTTTGCCAAAAGAAAGATCCAGCCCGCCGGAAAGAGCAGGTGTAAATTCTTTAATTTCTGTTTGCGCGCAGATAAACCCCCTAAGTTTTGTATTCGTAGCTATTTTGAATACCGGCGTTGACAGATATAAATACGCTTCATCTTCTTTTGTACCCGAAACCGTCGTTATTGAATCGGCAATTATCGGTTTATGATTTTCAACATAAGGCGGCGAGCGAATCCACGGATTGCGTATCCTTGCGGGAAGACCCCATTCGTCAAGCGCGCCGTATAAAAATCTTGAACCGGTTGGTTTGTGATACAAGCCGCCTGTAAAGTTCGTCGCTTGTTTTTTAGAATCTTCCAGCGGAGGTTTTAACGAAAAGTCGAAAGCCCTTTTATCCAGAGCTTGTCCTCGAAGCGCCAAACCCGGCGGATAAAAAAGCAGTTTTATTTCCGCGCGGTTGTTAAGATCGCCCGCCAGCGCGGGATCTTCAGATACTTCTTGGGTATTCTCCGCCCAGGAACCTGACCATAACAAACTCCAGCCGAAATTGTCAGCATAGATCGCCGCGGCGCAAAACATGACAGCGGCTAAAAAAATATAATTTTTCATAACTATATATGGCGCGGAGGCGCCGAAAAGCTTGCCCGATAATAAAAAAAGTGATTTTTTTTCACAGGTGACTGTCACCATTTGTTTATTGTTTTGGCGTTTTGCAAATTATTAATAGGTGACTGACACCATTTGTTTGTTGTTTTGGCATTTTGTAAATATTTAATAGGTGACTGTCACCTTATCCACACCTTTTCCACTTTTTAGTGTCATTTATTGTGTCTAGGCATATGCTTCTATAAGGATGTATAATGTTCGAAGGAGGAAATGATGTCAAAACAGCGTATTTTTTTAAGCGGGGTTACCGGCGCAATGGGGTTCCCGACTTTGAAGGCTTTGTTGGGAGATAAAGATGAGGTCGAGCTTGTTCTACTCGCGCGTCCGTCTGATTTAAATAAGAAAAAATTGAAACCTTATTCAGGTATGGCAGGCGTAACCATCGTATGGGGAGACCTGACCAATTATAGCGATATTAAAACATGCGTCCATAATGCTGACGTTGTGCTCCATCTCGGCGCTCTTGTATCTCCCAAAGCGGATTATGTACCCAAACTTACAATGCAGACAAATTACGGTTCAACCGCGAATATTATCAGGGCTGTTAAGGAATTGAATCAGGTTGACAGCACCCGTATTGTCAATATTGGCACAGTAGCCGAAACAGGCGAGCGTGTGCCGCCGATTCATTGGGGACGTGTCGGCGATCCAATCAAACCTGCGGTTTTCGATTATTATGCTATAAGCAAGACGGCGGCGGAACGGCATTTGATTGATTCAGGACTTCGTTGGGTCAGCCTGCGCCAGACAGGAATTATTGGACCGGTAATGGCGGATATCGAAGACCCGATTATGTTTCACCAGGGACTTGATAATGTTTTAGAATATGCTTCTGATCGTGATTCCGCTACAATGCTGAGAAATCTTTGCAGTAAGGAGCGCAAGGGAACTTTGGGCGGTGATTTTTGGGGACACATTTTTAACATCGGCGGCGGAGAAGGCTGCCGCGTAAGCGCGTATAATTTATATAAAAAACTTTTTGGAATGATTGGTATTACTAATCTTTCCCATGTAATGGAATCTAACTGGAGCGGGCTCCGCAATTTCCACGGACAGTATTATCTTGATTCCGATAAGCTCAACAATATTTTAAACTTCCGAAGCGACAGCATGGAATATTTTTATGAAGCGTATCTTAAAAAACTCGGCGGCATCGCGTCGATGGCAAGAATATTTACAAAACTGCCCGGCGGGCAAAAAGCGATGGGCGGCATAATTAAAAGCCGTTTTCATAAACTGGCAAAATCAGAAAACGGTACATTACGTTTTGTAGAAGAAAACATGGAAGATCATATCGCGGTTTTTTGGGGTTCAAGAGAAGCGTATCAGGCGATCCCTCCGATGGATAAATTTGTTCCTTTTTCTGATTGGAATACTGTTGTGCATATCGATCACGGCTACGATGAAAAAAAACCGGAAGCAGAATTAAATTTGAATGACATGAAAGAAGCGTCAAAATTCCGGGGCGGCGAATGTTTGTCAAAAGACATGATGACCGGCAATTGGACAGAAAAATTGAAATACCGCTGCGCTTTTGGACATGAGTTCGAAGCAAGTCCGAGACTTGTACTGGAAGGCGGTCATTGGTGTCCGGTATGCGAACGCGAGAGCTGGAATTACTACGAACGCGCTAAAGTTGATCCGTTCTTCGCGCAGGTTTGGTATCCGCTGCACAGTAAGAACGAGAAAGAATGGAAATTTCCTAAAAAATATTCCGAACTTGACATGTAATAAAAATATTTTATTATAATAACTTTTAATTGTTATTATAAATTTTTTTACAAGGATTGCGTGATATGTGGTGGAAAAACAATATTGTTTATCAGATTTACCCCCGCAGTTTTCAAGATTCAAATAATGACGGAATAGGCGACATTCCCGGTATTATTTCCCGTCTGGACGAAATTAAAGCTCTGGGCGCCGGAATAATCTGGCTGTCGCCCGTTTATAAATCGCCTGACGCTGATAACGGATATGATATAAGCGATTATTACGATATAAATCCAAAGTTCGGAAAAATGGCGGATATGGAAAAACTTTTTGCGGAAGCAAAAAAGCGTAATATTAAAATTATTATGGATCTTGTTATTAATCACACATCCGATGAGCACGAATGGTTTAAAAAAAGCCGCGATCCAAAAAGCCCCTACAGGGATTATTATATCTGGCGTCCCGGCAAGAAAGACAAACGCGGACGAAAACTACCTCCGAACAACTGGCGCGGTTTTTTCATGGGCGAAACTTGGGAATACGATTCCCAAAGCGGCGAATATTATCTTCATTTGTTCGATAAAAAACAGCCCGATTTAAATTATAAGAATCCCAAAGTAATCGAAGAAGTAAAAAAAATCCTTCGTTTCTGGCTGGAAAAAGGAGCCGGAGGTTTTCGCTGCGATGTTATCAATATTATTTACAAAACGAGCCTTGATGACGGTAAAAAAAGCGTTTCAGTTCAGGGATTGGAACACTACAAATCGCAGGAAGGAAATCACGCGGTACTTAAAGAATTAAGACGCGACGTACTGGATAAATATGATTGTTTTACGGTTGGAGAAACTGTTTTTGTCGGGCTTGAAGAAGCGAAACTTTTATGCGATGAAAGCCGGAAAGAACTAAACATGGTTTTCTTTTTTGATCATTTAGAAATAGACCGCCGTGTCGCACGTTACATCCCCAAAAAATTTCGCGCAAGCAAACTGCTGGAAGTGATGACAAAGTGGCAGCAGAGTCTGGACTGGTGTGCGTTGTATCTTGAAAACCACGACCAGCCGAGAATCGTGTCTCACTTTGGCGCGGCGGAAAAAGATAAAAAATATCTGCAAACAAGCGCGAAGATGATTGCCATGTTTCAAATGACCCTTCGCGGCACGCCGTTTGTATACCAGGGGCAGGAAATTGGCATGACCAATTTTGATTTTACAGGTTTTGATCAACTGAATGATGTAGAAAGCAGCAGTCTTAACAAGCTAATGCAAAAATTCTGTATTCCAAAATTTCTGCGCTGGAAATGGATTAAAGAAAGTTCGCGCGACAATGCTCGTACCCCTTTTCAATGGGACGGCGGAGAAAACGCGGGATTTACGAAAGGCAGTCCGTGGCTTGGCATTAACAGTAACTATAAACAGATAAACTATTCATCGCAAAAAAATGATCCGGAATCGGTTTTAAGTTTCTATAAAAAAATGATCGTTCTTCGCAAGCAAAGCAAATGCCTTATCCACGGAGAGTTCGTTCCAGTTTATGCGGATAACCGGCTTATGATTTATCAACGCAGATTGGACGGCGATGTTTTTACAGTCGCTCTTAATTTTTCTTCCAATACTGTAAAAATCCCGCAAAAGTATGCCGCTCTTTTAAAAGGCGCATGTGTAATATCCGTGTCGGATAAAAATATAAACCAAAACTTACAGCCATGGGACGGGTTGTTGGTTAAAAATAATTAGCATAAGGGGTTAGATGTATGAAAAAGATTTTATTCGTTTTAATTTTATTCTTAATCGTTGCAGCCGGTGTTTTTTCTAACGAAGTATTTTTCTCGACAAATACAGGAACAACACAGCTTATCGCCAATCTTAATTCCAACGGAAGGGTAGAAGGGTACAGTTTTATGACAATTAAAGACGTGAGCGGTGACGGCAGCAATATGACAATCGTTTACAGTATACAAGTTCTGGATAGAAATCGCAGAATTTCAAATAAAGTAAGCGAACGCGAATACAGCATTAAAATTACAGACGGCATTGTAGAGCTGGAAATTAAAAACACAATGGACTCTTTTTTTGCCGCGCGAGGCATGAATTTTAACATTGTCGGCGACAAACTTTTTCTTCCGTCTAACATAGCAGCTGGAAGTAAAATGAACAACACATGGATGAAAATGACAATTAAAATTCCGATTATCGGCGAGGTTATCGCAGATGTTAATATAACCGATGTAGAATGCGCCTGTATAGAAACTGTCACCGTCCCTGCGGGAACTTTCGAAGCTTATAAAATTACACAGACAACCACAACCGTAACCACCGGATGGCCAACCCCAAAGATTGTAAACAAGGGAGCGACATGGTACGTAAAAGGAATCGGTATGGTAAAGTCCGTTAATTATGACGACAGAGGCAGAATAGAATCATCGTCGGAATTGCATGAGTTGAAAATGTAAAATTGTTCTTTCAACTTTCCGGATCAATACCTGTTATCAAACACCCTTGTTGATTTCTTTTCGCTGCGCGGAAGTTCACCCATGCCGACCGCTTTGGCTTTGGGCATAAGACCTATCACGTGTTTGAACTCATTTTCGACGGTTTTTTCCAGTTCGTGAGACGCATCGCCGATTTTCACATTTGTTTCAAAGAACAGAGTGAGTATGTCTTTGCCGTTCAAGTGATCGATCATGATTTGGTATTCGCTTGAAACGCCTTCGATTGTCGCAAGAAGTTCGTCCACCCGGCTTGGATAAATTATCGAGCCGCGGACTTTTACCATGTCGTCGGATCTACCGATTAATGTCGCGATTCTTGGATAGTCCATGCCGCATTCGCATTTACCGGGAACGATTTTTGTAAGATCGTGTGTGCGGTAACGGATCAAAGGAGCGCCTTCTTTTTTCAAAGTTGTAATTACAAGTTCGCCGGTTTCGCCGTCGGGAACAATTTCACCGGTTTTCGGATCGATGATCTCGATGTACATGTAATCAGTCCACATATGCATTGCGTCCTGATTCGGGCAATTAATGCCGATGCCGGGTCCGTAAATTTCTGTCAGCCCGTAGATGTCGTACAGTTCAACGCCAAGCTCACCCGCTATTCGTTTTCGCATTTTTTCGCCCCAGCGCTCAGAGCCGATTACGCCTTTCTTTAAATGAATCTTGTCGCGCACTCCGCGTTTTTCAATTTCTTCGGCAAGCAGGAGCGCGTAAGATGAGGTCGCGCAAATTACCGTCGATTTTAAATCGATCATCATTTTAATTTGTTTGTCTGTGTTGCCGGGTCCCATAGGGATAGCCAACGCGCCTAAAAGCTCGGCGCCTGCCTGAAAGCCGATACCCGCTGTCCATAAACCATATCCGGGAGTAATGTGAATACGATCGAGACTTGTGCAGCCTGCGGTTTCGTAACAGCGCTTGAACATGAGAGCCCAGTCTTCGACATCTTTTTTTGTGTAGGGGATAATTACGGGAGTGCCGGTTGTACCGCTCGATGAATGAATACGCACAATTTCCTCGTCCGGTACCGCTTGAAGCCCAAGCGGGTAAGCGTCTCGCAGATCTTCTTTATCCGTGAATGGAAGTTTTACAAAATCATCCATGGATTTAATGTATTCAATGTTGATGCCTGCGAAGTGTTTCTTGTAAAAATCACTGTTCATTGCATGTCGAATCGCGCTTTTAATTTGATCTAATGTCTGCATCTTTTACCCCTTATTATTTGCATAGCTCTCTTCCCAATTCATACGCTTCAATATTCATCGTTAAAAACTTGGACGGCAGTATTTCCGTAAACACGCTGAGAAATATTTCCGTGTCGAATGGCAATAAACCGCTTTGCGCTGCCGCTCCCAACAGGGAGACGTTAAGCGTTTTCGCGTTTTTTTCAGTTAATCTTTCTCCGTCAAGAACGATAAGCCTTGATACGTTCTTCCCGAGGAATTCGATCATTGCCTGCGATTCATAATTTCCGGCGGATCTGTTTGCTCCGGCAGGCGGAATAATTTTATTGCTTGTAAGAACCGCGCCGTCTTTGCATAAATACGGAAGCTGGCGAACCGCTTCTGCGGGTTCAAACGCTATAATCACGTTTGCTTTTCCAAGCGGAATTAAAGGAGAGAAAATATTTTCTCCTATACGGACATGGCCAAACACACTGCCGCCTCTCTGCGCCATACCGATTGTTTCTGTTGTGCGGACATCATACCCTTTTTTTAATGCCGCCGCCGAGATCAACTTTGACGCTAGCACTGTTCCCTGTCCGCCGACTCCGGCTATCATTAAGTTGAAGATCATTTTTTACCCTTAATTGAGCGGTTTACAATCGCGCCTGTCCGGCACAAAGGAACGCATATACCGCATCCCGTACAAAGAGCGCTGTTAATAACAGCTTTGCCGTTTTCCATGCTGATGGCAGGGCATCCTAATTTATTAACGCAGAGTTTACAGCCTGAACATTTAGAAACAATAATGTTTGCCGTTTCCTTTCTTTTATTTTTTGATGCCTTTAAATATATACACGGCGCTTCAAACAGCAGAACACGAACGCCTGTTTGCGACATCAATTTTTTTACGGCGGTTTTTGCCGCCTTTTGATTAAACGGATTTACTTTTATAAGCGATGATACTCCTGCTGCTTTTAAAATCTTTTCTATACTGATCTTATTAACAGTTTTGTTCATCATCGTTATGCCCATGCCGGGGTGCGGCTGGTTTCCGGTCATCGCTGTTGTGCCGTTATCAAGTACAACGACAATTATATCGGTTTGATTGTAAACAGCGTTTATCACTCCCGTAATGCCTGAATGAAAAAATGTTGAATCGCCGATAAAAGCGAAGTGAGTTGTATCAGATTCAACCCGCCGCAAACCCTGAGCCGCGGTTATGCTCGCTCCCATACATACGCAGGTATCCACCATGTTGAGAGGTGCGGCGTTTCCAAGAGTGTAACAGCCGATGTCGCCTGAAAAAACACAAGGTTTCCCTTTCGCCGCTTCTTTTACAGCGAAGAAGGACGCGCGGTGCGAACATCCGGCGCACAACACAGGCTGACGGACAGGCAATGGAGGCAGTGAAATCTGAGAGCTGGAAGGTTCCTGCGTAACAACAGGAGAGACGCCGAGGAAAGCCGCGATTGCTTTTGCCGCGCTGTCAGGCGAGTTCTCACCCGCGGTTTGAATATTGCCGCTTCTCTTGCCGAGTATCTTAACGTTAAGATTGTTTAAACCGCAAAGACGGACAAGCTCGTCTTCGATTACAGGATCAAGTTCTTCGATAACAAGAACTTCGTCCAGGTTCTTTAAAAATTGCAAAGCGAGTTTATCAGGGAATGGGTACGCGGAAATTTTTAAGAGTTTGCAGTCTTCGTTTCCGGTGTTTAGCTGATGAAGAGCTTCTTTTGCGTAAGCATAGCTGACACCGCCTGCCGCAATTCCCCTGCTGCCGCTTCCTGTTAAAATATTTTTTTCGTAAGCGGAAAATTCATCACTCATTCTTTTTAGATTTTCTTCTATTTTTAATTTGTTTACATATGTAAGTTTTGGAAAAATTACCCATTGTCCTTCTGTTTGCTTGTCTTTTTCAAATCCGGCAGGTTTTATTTTAGCTAAATCCGGCAGTATCTCAACTGAGGAGCAGGAGTGGCAAACGCGCGTACTTGGACGGAACAGCACAGGCTCGCCGTATCGTGCCGAATATTCAAACGCGTCCGCGATCATTGTATACGCCTCTTCCGGCGTTGACGGATCGAAGAGCGCAAGTTTAGCGTACTTTGAAAAATGTCGGGTATCCTGTTCTGTCTGCGATGAAATCGGTCCGGGATCATCCGCGACAACGATGACCATACTGCCTTTAACGCCGAGGTAATTCAAACTCATCAACGGATCGGAAGCGATATTCAAACCGACTTGCTTCATTGTAACCATTACGCGGGCGCCTGCAAATGCCGCTCCTGCCGCTACTTCCAACGCGGTTTTTTCATTGACAGACCATTCCACATAAATACTGCCGTCATTGTGTTTGGCGACAGTTTCAAGAATTTCTGTCGAAGGAGTGCCGGGGTATCCTGTAACAACATTTACTCCGGCGCGCATTGCTCCGAAAGCGATAGCTTCATTACCCATCAATAGGCTGCGCCCGCGTTTCATTAATCCTCTTCCTTTGTCCTTTTTGAATTAATAATTTTTAAGATGACTACAAGGACAGCGCCGGTTGCCGCGAGAATTCCTAACACCATAAATTTGGTTTTTTGATCTTCGATTCTGTTAATCACAATCGGGAATAAAAGCGCCGAGAGCATAAAGCCGACCATCACCGCGCCGTAATTTGATCCGATATTTTTAATTCCGAAATTTTCCGATGTAAGGACGGGATACAATCCCGAATAACCGCCGTAGCAGAACGCGACAAAGGCGATGATAACGAATAAAAAAACACCTTGCGCGAAGCAAAGACCGAACGCGCCAAGAGCGGTTACTGCCAGAATAATAATGTCGGCGCTTTCTCTTCCGATTTTATCAGACATAAGCGGAGCGCCAAGCCTTCCCAGTGCGTTGGATATTCCCAGTATTATTACAAGGTATGTCGCAAAGGAACCCATGCCCCTGTTTTGCGCCAGGTCTTTAAGATCAGGATTGATGATAAAGAAAACCGATGTGCCGAACATTAACGATAACGCGATTAAATAAAAACGCGGTGTCTTGATCATTTCCAGAGTTGTGTATTGTCTGCCTTTCAAAACCGGAGCGTTTGCGCCCGAAGCATTTGGAATTTGTTCAGGCGTTTTTATAAAACTGAAGAACAAAAGCGCGACTGCGGCGAATACCCCGGATAAAATTAAAAATGTATAATTAACGTTGGATACAAAAATGTTGTTTAGTTTTGTTACCAATGGCGCGAAAATAACCGTAGAAAGACCGAACGCGCATACAGAAATACCTGTCGCGAACCCTCTGTTTTTTGGAAACCATTTTTGAGCCGCGGTAATTATTGAATTATAAGCGACGCCTACGCCAAAGCCCCCGATGATACCGTAGAAAATATAAATTAAAAAGACAGGCGCTGCGGTATTTGTATCAGCGCCCGGAATAAGCGCCGTCGCGCACATTCCCGCCGCGACCATTAATCCACCGGTTAAAACTAAAATACGAAGGCTTATTTTTGCCTGCGCTTTTCCGCCTGCCAATATCCCAATCACAAAGAAGCAGAGCATAAACGAAGCAGTAAGCCCGACATCGGACGGAGTCCAGCCGTAGTACGCGCTGACAGGGTTTTTAAAAACGCTCCAAACATAGATAATCCCCAAAAAGAGCTGGAGAAACGCTCCCGCGAACAAAACTTTTAATCCTTGTTTGTTTTCTGAAATTGCTGACATATTAACTCCTCCGCTCTTCAAGTGGCGTTAAGCCCTAAGAGCTGGCATTATCAGAATATAAAAAATTTAAATTTTATACTATCCCTGCAAGTATGCGTTGATAAACGGAAGAATGCGAATCCCTATACCGTATTGAATTGATATTTCTCCCCATTCAGCGTCAGACATTTCCTTTTTAAATTCTTTGTAATCAGGATGTGTTGTAATGTCATATCTTAAATGAATTATTTCTGAATCTAATGTCGCATGTCCGCCGCTGAACAACAAGTTATAACTTGCATAGCCGCCTGTCTGAGTAATTATATCCCAGTTCCAGGGGAATGATCGATGATCCATTCGGAACCCAAGAATTTGCGCGTTGAAACTGACTTCTACTCCGCCCAACCCTCCGTCCGTTTTGACTGTTTCAGCGTCAAGCGCGATGATAAAATATCTGACTGTACCGTCTGCAATTTTGGCTCTTAAATTATTATCTAATGCCCAACCCTTCTGGTTCGGCTGATCGGGATTCGACCATGTGAACCGGCTGCCCAATTCCAACGAGACAGCGGGAATTTCGCTGTCTGTATCTTCCATATACATAATAGATAATTATACTATAAAAATATATAATTTTCCAATAGTATTTTTCGCATGGAGGATATATGAGTAAACTTGTTTTAGTGGAAAACTACCAGCCCGTTTTACCGGTGTACGAAACTCAAAAAGCAATCGGCGTGATTAAACGTCTTTTTGAAGATTATTTATCTAAAGCGCTTAATCTAAAACGTGTTTCCGCGCCGCTTTTTGTCGAACCTCAAAGCGGTTTAAACGACGACCTTAACGGCGTTGAACGCGCGGTTCAATTTGAAATTAAAGAAACGGGAACCAATGCCGCGATTGTTCATTCGCTTGCAAAGTGGAAACGCATGGCGCTGTTTAATTACGGCTTTCCTGCCGGCGAAGGCATATACACCGACATGAACGCAATACGCCGCGATGAAGAGATGGATAACCTTCATTCCATTTATGTTGATCAATGGGATTGGGAAATAATTATCGAAAAAGAATCGCGTAACGAAGAAACATTAAAAAAAACAGTAAAAGCGATTGTCGGGGCAATCTGCGATACCGCCGATAAAATCAAACAAACGTATCCCGCGCTGACTTTCGATCTATCGCGTGAGGTGAAATTTATAACAACTCAGCAGTTGGAAGATTTGTATCCTCAAATGACGCCAAAAGAAAGAGAGAACGCTTATTTAAAAGAACATAAAACAGTGTTTATTATGCAAATAGGTAATATTTTAAAATCAGGAGTTAAACATGACGGGCGCGCTCCAGATTATGACGATTGGACATTGAACGGCGATATTATGTTCTGGAACGATGTGTTAGGATGCGCTTTTGAAATTTCTTCGATGGGTATTCGCGTAGACAGCCAATCGCTTGACGCTCAGCTTACAAAAGCCGGATGCGACAACCGCAGAAATCTTCCGTTTCATAAAATGCTTCTGGAAGGAAAATTACCGTTAACAATGGGCGGCGGTATAGGGCAGTCGAGGTTATGCATGCTCCTGCTTCAAAAAGCGCATATCGGCGAAGTGCAGGTATCCGTCTGGAATGAAGAAACTGTTAAAGGATGCACCGCGGCAGGAATAAAAATATTATAACTAAACCTTATATGACAGTTTGAATCCTCTTAATAATTTCTTTGACTTTTTTCATATATATACTATAATGTATTAATGTATTTGAGTATGTAAATTTATTAGGATGGATATTATGAAAAATTGTAATATTAAAACAATCTTCTGTTTGATCATATTGTTTTGTTCCGGTTTTGTTACTTGTAAAAACCCTATTATGGAGAATTGGTGGATCGATGATAAAAAATGTCCTTGTACCGGCGATGCTGTATGTAAATGTACGGGTGATTCTAATTGCAAATGCAATGAAAAAAGCGGAGCCAATTTCGCGGTTGTGTATCTTGATTCAAATGGCGGAAACCCTCAGCCTTATCCTTTTAGAGTTTTATACGGCAACAAAGTTCCAAGAGTCCGCGCGGTATCTCATCTCAATGTGACCTTAGGTTTCGGCGGCTGGCGCGACGAGAGCGGCAATGTTTGGGACATGGATAACAGATCGGTAAAAGAGCAGGATGATGTTGACGGTGACGGCATTATCACTCTTACCGCTGAATGGAAACAAAATTTTGTTACTGTTAAATTCGATACAAATTATATTGATATTTTTCCTTCCGGGTCTTTTCCGAAAAACCAGAAGGGCAGCGTCATAACTGTTGAAGATCAAAAAATAGTTCCCGGTAATAAAATTATAGAACCTCCTGTACTGCCGACTGACGGCATACACGGTTTAATAGGCTGGTTTACAAAGGATGGTTCACCTGTAGCGAATTTATCAGAACATAACAGCATCAATATGAACGATAAATGGGATTTTGAAAATGACATACTCAACGGTCCTGTTAACGGCGTAATTACGTTATACGCAAGATGGAGCACATATACGCGTACTGTACATTTACAGGTAAACGGCGGAACCCGTCCAAACGGCCAGGAATTAACCCGCGTCAATTTTACAATTTTTGCGGGGCTCGGCGGAGCAAGCGGCGGCAAAATTATTGATCCCGGTCCCCTTGTAAGAGACGGACATACATTTGCCGGCTGGTATACCGAGGCAGGCGTATTATGGGATTTTACAACAAGCAGGCTGAATGAAGTTGATGATCTTGAAGGAAGTTTTTTAAAGAATGACGCCTTTATTCTTCACGCCAGATGGGTTGCAAATATCTACTATGTTACATTCGATGCAAAAAGCGGAACTCCGGCTCCTGCTATGCAGTTAGTTGCGCACGGCGAGCGGGTAACGATGCCGCCGCCCATAACGCTTGATGCTGATCATTCATTTGACGGCTGGTTTAATGACACAGACACATTGTGGAATTTTGATAAAGATGTGGTAACACGCAGCATGACCCTAACTGCTCATTGGGGAGACAAGGCATACACTGTTGTCTTCCATTTAGGAACCCCTGGTGATTTTACAATTAACACGATCTTTATTAATGCCAAGCCAAAAGATCAGCTTGTGAAGAACGGCGGCGCTGTTACAGAACCATTCATGCCTTCTCTTCCTGCTGGAACCAGCGGCTGGTCTTTTATAGGCTGGTACGCAAGCAATAATAATGATGCCGCTCCAAACACAATTAATAGTCAAAACACATCGGTTAGAGACACATTGCTTTCATCTCAATCGTGGGACTTTACTGTTACCCTAAACAACACAAACACAAGCACCTCAAGCGCAAGTTTCGGCGCCGGTGTTTTAAATCTTTACGCAAGGTGGGCGCCGCCCGCGCCCGACATGATTTGGGTTCCGCGCGGAAGTTTTATCATTGGAGATTCCGGCGTTTCGGGAAGCCCTGCCGCGTATCACTCGTACCCGGCACGCCGCGTAACGCTTGACGGTTTTTACATAAGCAGATACGAAATAACGCAGGTCAGCAGGCAGGATACTAATAAATCGTATTTTGACGTAATGGGCGTGAATCCAAGTCAATTCTACAGAAACGATGTCCGTCCAGTCGACAGGATATCATGGTATGACGCAGTTATGTATTGCAACAAGCTGACAGATTTAATGATGGATGATGATGATAATCTTGCAACCCCAAGTTCAAACCGGGTCTACACGATATCCGGTGAAACATACAGCGCTAATTTAGCTGGAACAGGAGGAGTGCGTCCCGCCGTACAATCAATCACTAGCGCTGCTGTTACCGCGGATTGGTTAAAACGCGGTTACCGCCTGCCGACTGAAGCAGAATGGGAATACGCGGCAAGGGGAGGAAACAATACACCCGGTAACTTTACTTATTCGGGAAGCAATGACGCGACTGTTGTCGCATGGTATAACGACACGATTAAAACCGGCGCCGACGCGGGTTCTACTCAAACTGTTGGAACAAAAGCTCCTAACGCTCTTGGCATTTACGATATGAGCGGAAACATAACAGAATGGGTTTGGGACTGGTTTGCTTCATACAAGAGCGAATATTATTTTATCGATCATGCAAGTTCTAAACCTGTCAGCCCCGCTGCACTAAGCATTTTAAATCCCAGAGGCCCTTCAGACACGCAGGCAGCCGCATTCAACAATCCGCCTCAGAGAGTAAGACGCGGCGGCGGATGGAGCAATGCCATCAGTAATGTGCGAAGCGTTGTGCGCAACAGTCAGGTTCCCGGTGAAGCCACATGGGTAAACGGCTTTCGCGTTGTTCGCGGCCCGTCGCAGATTTGGTAGGGAAGTTAAAATTGTCTTGAAGCGGTAATGCTTTAAGCTGGTAAAATTCCTATTCGCCTAACACTCTAACACAAACTTTCCTCGTCCGCGGTCCGTCGTATTCGTTGAACCAAATGCCCTGCCATGTGCCGAGAAGCAATTTGCCGCCTGTTACAATCAGCGTGATCGAAGGACCTACAAGACTTGTTTTGGTGTGCGCGGCAGAGTTGCCTTCACTGTGTTGAAATTCGCGGCGGTCGGGGGATATGCAGTTTAGTGCAAGGTTAACATCGCGCGGTACGTCAGGGTCTGCGTTTTCGTTAATCGTGACCGCCGCTGTTGTGTGCGGAATAAAAACCGCGCAGATCCCTTCGCTCACGCCGGAAGCGTCAACAATCTTTTGCACTTGGTTTGTGATGTTGATCCAGTCGGTCGCGCCGCCGGTTCGTACGTTAAACTCTGATAATGTTGTCATATCGCCTCAGCATAAATTGATATGTTTTGCTGTCAATTCCAAAGATTGACGACAATACAGCCGGAGAGAAAAACCGAAATAAAAACAATAGCAATTAATAAAATCTTTTTCATATATTTATCTTCCTTTCTATTAATCTGGATGTGATAATGAATAATCCGGCGGCTTCCAAAAAAGTTAAAACAATCAATATAGGATATGCCGCAATGCTAAACGGCGTAAGAACGACTGTTAAGCCAAAAATTTGAACGTCGCTTATGGGTAGTAAAACCACCTGCAGAAGGCTGACTGCGTAAAAACAACCGCAGGCAACTAAAAAAGTTAAAATGCCTGACGCAGGCATTTTGAAAAAGTATGATTTTTTCATTGCCGCGCAAAACAGGATAATCATTACAACAAGAAGATAAACCGCTATCATCGCGAAAAAGCTGCAGATCGAATAGAACATATAATCGCTTTGCGCGCGTATCATTTCTATAGTCAATTCCCAAATATTACCGCCGATAAAATTAAATGATATCCATGTTATTGACGCAACTGTAAAAACCATCGTAATTAAATCCGCTGCCAGCATTGTAATTACATTCGCAAGAAGCGTTTTCCATCGCGGAGCGGGAGTCAGCGCCTGCAGATACGCGTCGGCGGAAACAAACATGCGGCGCGCCATTACCAAATCGCTTCCGATATTCGCCGCCAGCATGACGGCTACCGCGATTCCCCCGAAAGTTATAAACAGTATGTGAAGCGCCAACGGAACCGCGGATATCGATCCAAGTATAATAAATGTAATATCCATAATAAAAATTATTATAAACGCGGGACATCTGATATGCGCACCCGCTAAAAACGCGTATTTAAATAGAGCCTTCATTTAGAAACACCTCCAAATATGCCTGTTCTACAGTTTGACCGCGATTTTCGCGTAACGTGTTGCAATCGCCGGAAAACACAATCTTTCCTTTGGATAAAAAATAAACGCTGTCGAATATACGTTCTATATCTTTAACAAGATGCGTAGAGATCAAAGTTGACGCGTCTTTCGGCCGCATGGCGATTATCGCGTCTATTACGCGCATTTTACCGACAGGATCGATTCCGTCAAGCGGTTCATCTAATAAATAGAGTCTGGTTTCGCGCGAAAATGTAAGCCCAAGTGCAAGGCGTTCCTTCATCCCCTTGGACAATTTATTAATTTGTTTATCTTTAATATTTTGAAGTTCCAGAATACGCATAAGTTCGTCCGCTCGTTCTTGCTTGTAATCGTCGTACATTTCGCGGAAAAAAGTAAACGCGTCGCGTACTTTCATCCATTGCTGGAATGATAAAGTATCGGGACAAAAACCGATAGTTTTTCGCGCTTGAGGCCCCGGCGCCGTATTATTATGGTAGCGAATAGCGCCCTTGGTCGGCTGAAGCAAACCAGCCATAATTTTTAGCAGAGTGGTTTTCCCGGAAGCGTTAGGACCCAGCAAGCCCACAATCTGCCCGGATGAAATCGACATATCTACACCGCGCAACGCTTCGCACCCGCCATAACTTTTTTCCAGATTATCTATTTCCAGAACTGTTTCCATAATCAATCCCCCGTTTTCACACCGCACTGCCAAACTATCATATTTTTTCATTAAAGTCGATATTCTCCAGTAATAATAAGCTATCTTGAAGGAAAAATCCCACAAGATGACATGAAGAAAGTCTTCGAAATAGTGAAGTAATTGAAGAGCTTTGTATAAAAATCATGCAAGCGTGAAACCGTGGCGTTATATCCAAACCTATTGATACTGAGCACATTCATTAAGCGGTTGTAATGTGGTTCTGGCTCTGAATTTTGGATAATCGCTATTCTTATTTGATGAAACATAAACAAATTCTTCAAATTCATTATCATTGTTAATTTTATTCATTGCATTTAAATATAAATCAAAAGATTTTCCGTGTTCATGAGATATAGATTTCACTTTTTTACTATTAAGCGCAACAAGACATTTATTTATTATCTTATTTATAATAATATTATCCGTAATAGATTTTGAACGAAAAGAAAGAGTTTTTTTAGCATTTTTTATGTATCGTATCACTTGATCTTTCTGATCTCCTGTTAACACCGGACATTTTTCGAAGGTACATGTTATACGATCGCATGTTAACGCATCATTAAAGTCACAGGCTGGAAAGATTAAATCATTAAAATAATTTTTTAATAATTTTTCATGTATGGGACTTCCTTCTATTGAATCCTCTTTTTTTAACATTTTTATCGCATCCGTATAATTTTTTATAATGAGATCACGATAAATTTTCGCAATCTTAATAAAAAATTTATTATTTTGTGGTTCAAAAAATATAATAGTTTTTTCCATTTTAATTAAAAGCCTGTTGAATTAGTTTGTAAAAATATTGCTCTACATCGGCTTTATTAAAACCTGTTTTATATTTAATCTCTTTTAGATCTAAAAACATATTTAATCTAACAATTACTTCTTCCGCGTGAGGAAATTCAATAAAAAAATAATCATTGCCAGCCTGTATAAAATGAATTGGGATCCTGTCTTTCAAGCCAAAGTGAGATGTACCTTTAATTTGTTTTATAAATTCATCATACCCTTTAATTTCTTCTTCCTTGCAATTAGTGAAGATTTGAATTTTAATTTCTTTCTCTGTATGAAGTGTTTTTAAAATATCTAGAATTCTATTACGTATTTTTAGGTATCCTTTATAAAATGTACCACTGGAAAAAATAACCTTTTTATCCTGATCGATAAAATCGAAGTCCAATAATTTTTCAAAAAATTCAAGTATGCCTCTCTCAAATTGCATTTTCTTTTGAGTTAAATCATAGCAATAGAAGCTATTATATTTTAAAAACTCAAATTCTTCATCTTCAAAAAAATCAAAAAGTTCGTTAAAAGCTTTATACTGCGAAGGACCGGGAATGCCAAAAGATTTAAATTCATCTTCTGAAGAGATGGGCATTTCGCCGGCTTTATAAATATTATAACTTTCCATGAACGTATCATATAAAATATCAATATCTTTTTGAAAATTATTAAAAGGTCCCCTAACCTTGTAAGAACAAGGAAGTTCTTTACTATAAGGAGGACGAAACATATTTATCCAAGAATGGCTGGTTTTTGCAGGCATTAGGTATTGCTCCACGATACTATCCACAATAACAATTATTATTATATTTAAATAATTAGTCAATATATTTTCTTAAAAAACAGAAAATGAATGGTGATATAGAAAATAAATGCGGTTTACTTATATTTATTAATTATTAGATTTTAAATTATTTTATAGTAATTTGTATTGTGGAAAATTAATAAAAAATATAGTATATTAAGATATAATTTGAGCCACCAGCCGCCTTTTGCCGAATTTATACCCTCGTTTATATTAAGCATTAAATTTTCTTATTTATTGACTAAAATGCGTAACAATGGTACTATTTAAAGGTAAAATGCCGTTTAATTTAAACGAGCTTTTATTATACTCCGTTGGAGTATACATAAGATGGCGGGATTGGATGTTATCCGACCGCTAAAAAAAGGAGTTCTTTATGAAGAACAAATTTGTTATCGTAGCTCTTATAGCTGCAATTTTGGTTGGAGGCATGGTGTTAGTGAGCTGCGCCAATCCTGATTGTGTAGGTGACGGCAAGTGTGAGTTGACTCCCCTTAATGGTGGACAGTGTTATTGGGACAATGATTTAAGCATTTTTGATTGTATGCCAGGCGCAGAAACCAAGTGCAAATGCTAGCTAACAGCTACTAGAATTTTCGGGCATGGGATACTCCATGCCCGTAGTTTATGAAAATCTCCATTATTTAGTCGCATATTAAGCCAATTTGTAATAAGTTAATAGGTGACTGACACCGGAGCATATTGACAGATATCTGAATTTAATCATATAATTCTCAGGACACGTTTATTATTAAGCAGAATGGGCTGTAGGTGTAAGCTCACGGCTTGGGATGTTTTTTAATGACTACGTCGAGGTGTACCTTCGTACGAAGGGAAAAATTTGACTGCGGGAAAGACCGCAGATTAAGGAGTTTTTATGAAGAACAAATTTGTTATCGTAGCTCTTATAGCTGCAATTTTGGTTGGAGGAATGGTGTTAGTAAGCTGCGCCAATCCTGATTGCCCCGGTGACGGCAAGTGCGAATATAGACTTATTGGCGGTAGTTATTGTGATCGTTCTGTGTATCAATGTTTTGGTGCTAATAGCTATAATTATGCGTATGGTGCTGAATGCGCTTGTTTGTAACTCTGGCTGTTAATTAAGTATTAAAAAGATGCCGGCTGGTCTTCGGGCTGTCCGGCCTTTTTTTTTGACCACTATACTTTCAATTTAAAAAAATGTATAATTAGTCGAGCGGGGTTATTTCGGTGTCAGTCTTAGAGGAGAAGTGATATGGACAAAGAAACTTTAGTTGCTTTAGGGCCCTTTGCATTTGCTATTGCTTTAATTGGCGGTACTCTCGGAATAATTTATTATTTCTACGATAAAAAAAGGCACCCGGAAGCCTATTAATTAACCAATACACAGGAAGATTATGAAAAAGAACATTATTAGCGGCGGCGCCGCGGTTTTATTCGGCTTATTAATTGCGCTTGGTCCGCAATTTATATTTAAAATTTGCGAACCTGCAGATGATAGGCTCATGTTTTGTTTTTGGGTCGGACGCGCCGAAATCGCCGTAGGAATTTTAATCGCCGCGCTCGGCGTCGCGATTATTCTTTTATCTGACGTTAAAATTCAACTTGGATTAACTCTCGGGATATTTATGTCGGCTATTGTCGCTATTTCGTTTCCGCAGGACATATTTTTGGATCTCTGCAAACATGAGGGCGCAGTTTGCCAAAAAGTCACTTTTCCAGCTCTGATGGTTGTCTGCGGCTTACTTGCCGCGGGAGCGGTTTTCAATTTGATTTATCTGGAGAAAAAAACAAAATCATGAAAAGAACAATTATATTTTGCGCGTTAGTCGCTGTTTCCGGTTTGCTGATCGCCTTTGGTCCTTATTTTATATTTAAAGCCTGCAGCGCGGGATGTTGTTCCGAATACCCGACCTGCTACTGGATGACAGGAACCCTGCGCGGCATAGGAATAATAATCGCCGGTTTGGGAATCTTCTCTGTTCTATATAACGATCCTAAAACACAGCTTGGCATTTCAATCGCAATATGTTTAACAGGGATTATCGCCCTGCTTGTTACCCATGTAATTATCGGCGGTTGCGCGCTTAAAAATATGAACTGCCGTCTTGTCGCCATTCCCGCTTTAACGGTTATAGAAATTTTTGTTATAATTTATTCCGGGCTTAATATTTTTATCTTTAGAAAAAAATAATTTTTTCCGGCGAAAGGAAAACAGATGCAAAAAATTAATCTGAACATGGGAGCTTTGTCGCTCAAAAACCTTGCGGCGAAACCGGCGCGTACTGTCTGTCTTGTTGTGGTCGCGGCAATTCTGGCTTTTATCCTTTTTGGCGGATCGATTATCGCCTTCAATTTACAGCAGGGTCTTGCTACCATTACAAAGCGCTTCGGCGCGGATTTAATGGTTGTTCCCGCCGGCGCCGCCGACAGGGCTCAAACATTACTGCTTCGCGGAGACCCTAACTATTTTTATTTTAGTTCCGCTTTAACAGATTCTGTCGCGAAGATGGAAGGTGTTATTCAGGTTTCTCCTCAATTTTATTTTGCGTCTCTCGCCGAGTCCGAATGTTGCGATACTTCTGTTCAGCTTATCGCCTTCGACCCGGACACCGATTTTGTCGTTCAGCCGTGGATCGCGGAAAAATACAACGAGAAGGTCGCGGACGGACAGGTTGTTGTCGGCAGCAGAATTACTTTAAGAGCGAACGGATCAATTAAATTGTTCGGACGTGAATACTTTGCCGCCGCCCAGCTTTCTCCAAGCGCGAGCGGTTTCGACACTTCCATTTTTATGACAATGAATACAATGCGCGGTCTTGTCGCGGACGCCGGAATGAAAAATATCGACGATAACATGATTTCGGCTGTTCTTGCGCGAACCGATCCTGCGGCGAACCCTTCTGTTATTGCGCTTAACATCCGGGATGAAAACGAAGGCGTTGAAGTAGTCGTTTCGCAGGGGATATTCGGACGCATCGCCGCGGCGTTGTCGGGATTTGTAAAATACATTCAGATTTTTTCCGTCGCGCTTTGGGTGCTGGCAGTTGTCGTCCTTGCGGCGGTTTTTTCCGGTATCATTCATGAACGTAAAAAAGAATTCGCCCTTTTACGAATAGTCGGCGCTACGCAAAAACGTCTTGTAGGTATCGTGTTAAGTGAATCGGCTCTTGCTTCAATCGCCGGCGGCGCCGCGGGAATTTTACTTGCGAGCATTTTTATTTTTCCGTTTGCCAATCTTATTTCCGTCCGTCTTGAACTGCCGTATCTTGAAGCATCGGTAACAAGTATCATGGCTCTTGTTTTATTAAGCCTTGTTATAACTACCCTTTCGGGGCCGCTTGCGTCTTTGTATTCAGCTTTAAAAATCAGCAAAGCGGAAACATACTTTACAATGAGAGAGGGAGAATAATGAGCGGGAATTCCGAAACCCTTTTAGAAATTCACGGCGTTACCAAAGAATACAGACGCGGCGGCGCGACGAGCGGCGAGCGTGTTTTTAACGCCGTAAATAACGCGAACCTTTCTGTAAACTGCGGTGATTTTATCAGCATAATCGGAAGAAGCGGCAGCGGAAAAAGCACTCTTCTCAATATGAGCGCGGGACTTATTAGACCCACTGCCGGAAATGTACTATTTAAAGGCGACGATATTTATCAATACAACGATAAAGAAATGTCGTTATACAGAAACGAAAAAATCGGTTATGTTCCGCAGGGCCAGAGCCTGCTTTCCAATTTTACAGCGCTGGAAAATGTCTGCCTGCCGTGGTTTTTGTACAATCGCGGCGAAGAGGCGGTAGAGCGCGCCCTGTCATTACTGGAAAAAACCGGCATTAAAAATTTGGCTGACGCGTATCCCAAAGAACTTTCAGGCGGCGAAATGCGCCGCGTCGCGATTGCCCGCTCGTTAATAAATAAACCAGCGCTCCTCATCGCCGACGAACCCACAAACGACTTAGATGCTCAGACAACATCCGAAGTAATGAAACTTTTAAGCTCCATCGCGCAAGAAGGCACCGCAGTCCTGATAGTCACCCACGAACTGGACACTCTCTCCTACGGTAACAAAACCTACAAAATGGACAACGGCGTTTTAAGTTAAAGTAAAAATGGTGTCAGTCACCTATAAAATTATTACAAAACTGTGTAATAAAGTAAAAAAGGTGACAGTCACCTATTAATAATCATCAAAATATTAAAACGCCAACCCAATGGTGTCACCCAAAGGTGTCAGTCACCGTTTATTTTACCAGCAAGCGGTTTAATCTCTTAACAAAGTCTGACGGGTCTTTCAGTTTTAATCCTTCAACCAAAAGCGCCTGATCAAGCAGTACGCCTGAAACATCCGCGATGCGTTCTTCGTCGTCAATTTCTTTAAGACTTAAAACGAGCGGGTGCTCTCCGTTTACTTCCAAAATCGGTTTGGCTTCCTGCATTGTGGTTTGACCCATTGCTTTCAGCATTTGCGCCATTTGAATCGACGGGTCGTTCTCATCAGCGACAATGCATGACGGCGAATCGTGCAGGCGCCGGGAAAGTTTTACGTCTTTAACGCGGTCGCCGAGAGCTTTTTTAATTTTCTCGATAACCGGTTTTGCTTCTTTTTCAGCGTCCTTGTCTTTCGCTTCACCTAACTCTTCATCAGCGCCGGAGCGGTTAACGGCTTTAAGTTCCCATGTTTGAGCTTCGGATTTGCCGTCCGCGCCGGGTATTTCCTTGCGGTAACTGTGCAGTGTTGGAATTATTATATCGTCGATATCATCATCCATAATGAGGACTTCAATTTCTTTCGCGCGGTACGCTTCCAGAAGCGGAGAAGAACGCAGGGTGTTTTCATCGCCGCCTGTAATATAGTAGATATGTTTTTGTTCGCTTTTCATGCGGCTTGCGTACTCCGCGAAACTTGTCCAGCCGTCAACAGTCGTGCTTTTAAAACGAACAAGCTCCTGAATCGCTTCGCGGTTCGCGAAATCCTGATACAAACCTTCTTTTAACGGACGGTTAAATTGACCGATAAAAGTTTCCCATTTTTCTTTCGGCTCGTCTCCGCCCGAAACCGCGTTATCTGCCATTTGTTTAAATTCTGAAAGTAGTTTTTTTACAGAAGCGTTTTTAATATTTAAAAGAATTTTATTTTGCTGAAGGATTTCGCGGCTTACATTGAGCGGTAAATCTTCTGAATCGATAACGCCGCGTACAAAACGCAGATATGTCGGCATCAATTCTTTGTCGTCATCAGTAATGAAAACACGTTTTACATAAAGTTTTACGCCGGGTTTGTAATCAACATTGTATAAATCGAAGGGTGCTTTTTTGGGAATGTAAAACAAGGTAGAGTATTCAAGCGTTCCTTCGGCTTTTGTGTGAATGTAGTGTAACGGATTTTCGCTGTCATGTCCTAATTGCTTGTAGAATTCATTGTAGTCTTCTTCCTTAAGCTCATTCTTCGATCTCCGCCAAAGAGCGGTGCCTGAGTTTATCCTGTCGGTTTTTGTTACGCTTCCTTTTTCATTGCCTTTATCGTCCCATTCTTTTTCGTCATAAGTTAAATAGATGGGAAAAGCTACATGGTTGGAATAGCGCTTAATTATATCTTCGATAGACCAGCGGTTTGTATACTCGGTTCCTTCTTCTGTCAGATTTAAAATAACTGTTGTACCCTGGCTGCTGCGTGATGCGCTATCGCCTTCGGCAAGACGTTCGATCTCAAATCCTTCTTTTCCGTCGCTTGACCATTTACAGGTCGCGTCTTCGGCGGCTTTACGGGAGATTACTTCGATTTTATCCGCGACCATGAAAGCCGAATAAAACCCGACGCCGAACTGTCCGATCAAGTTGGATTCTTTTTTTGCGTCTTCGGCGAGTTTTTCCAAAAACGCCTTTGTGCCGGATCGCGCGATGGTTCCCAGCGAATCAATCAAATCCGCTTCGTTCATGCCGATTCCGTTGTCGGCTATAGTTAATGTCTTCCTTTCTTTATCGAAGGAAATGTCGATACGCGGATCAAAATTGAGTGATTTGTAAGCTTCGTCCGCGACAGTAAGATATTTTAACTTATCCAAAGCGTCAGAGGCATTGGAAACAAGTTCCCGAAGAAAAATCTCCCGGTTGGAATAAAGGGAGTGGATGATAAGGTGCAGCAACCGGCTTACTTCGGTTTGAAATTGATGTTGCGCCATGCAAGGGCTCCTTATAAATTAGTATTTATATTGAGATAACATAAAATTATAAAAAATTCAAGGCATATTTTTTGTTAATCCGTTTAACCCGCGTTTAATGCGTCCCAACCGCGCCGCGAATTTTTTCGGGGTTAAAACCTCTGTCGGTTTCAACCTCTATGCGTTTTATTTCAAAATAACAGAGCGCGTTCGCCTGCAGCGGCATTTTTAGTTCAAAAGCGCCGCCTGTTATTTTTAGCCTTTCTGTGGAAACCAGAGGCTGTGCGCATTCGCGAAGCAGCTCAAGTTGATCTTTTGCAGGGTAAGCGGGCGAACCCATATCGATCCACGATTTAAGCGGGTTGCATACAGATTCGTCAACCAGTTTTTTAATAAGTAAATAATCGCCGTTTTGCAACTCGATAGAAAAATTTAATATAATATCCTGACTGCCGGCGTCTTCCGCCGGGTTCCACGCGACGCCTTTTAAGTTACCGGTATCGTTCTTTGTAATTACAAAAGATTCTCCGCGTGCGACCGCGTTTGTTCCGATTTCTCCAAAAAATTTGAAAGCCCAATATGTGGGTTTTGGAATCATTCCGTTCGCCAAAAGCCCGAAACATCCCGAAAACGGAGTATAGGCGATGCCTGATTCTTCGAATACGTCGCCGAATGTCCAATATGAATAAGAAGCGCAAACATCTCCCATGTCGCATAATAAACGCGCTGTATATGCGGCGTTCAGGTTTGTGTCATGAATCGGATTGATGGGTGAATAGGATGTGTTAAATTCCGTTATGTGCATTTCTATGCCTTTGTATTCAGGAAAACTGTCGATTATATTCCGGCTTATTTTTAATTCTGATATAACATCCTCAGGCGGTCTTAATTTCTGATAAACATAATGCCCGTCCGCTTCAGGCATTTCTGTGGCATAGGCATGTCGTGTAACAAAATCCAGCGGCGCCTTGTTTTTTGAGCAAAATTCCAAAAAGCATTTTAACCAGCGCTCATCATCCACTCCGCAAATCGCTGGTCCTCCAACGCGAAGACGAGAATCGCATTTTTTAACCGCTTTGCCTGTTACTTCGTATAGTTTAAAATATTCCTGCATATCCGCGTCTTTCCAGAAACCGCGAAGGTTGGGTTCGTTCCAAACTTCAAAAAACCATGAAGCGGTTTCGTCAATGCCGTAGCGTTTAATCCAGTGATTAATCGTCGCCTCGATCAAAGCAGACCATTTATTGTAATCGGAAGGAGGCGTAACATTTCCTTTCCAATAGAAAATAGTTTGATCTCCCGATGCCAGTTTGTTTGGCATGAAACCAAGTTCCACAAAAGGTTTTAAACCAAGAGAAAGATAATCGTCAAAAACCATATCGATATATCTGAAATTGTATTCAATTTTTTCTTCGTCGCCCTGCTTGTAAGCCTGATAAATACCCATATCGTCGCAAAAAAGTCCGTGCCCGCGAATATACGAAAAGCCAATATCGTTTTGAACTTTTTTTAATTGTTCGTGGTACTCCAGCCTGAGCGCAAGATTCATCCGCCCCGTTCCTACGCATACAAGTGCATTGTTGTTAAACGCAATCGTCTGAGAGCTGTTTATTTTATGGTTTTGTGTTTTCATGTTTTCCTTTATATAAATTTATTTCGGATTTTCCGTTTCAACCTTGTCGCTGTCTTTAAACGGCGCTAAAGCGGCGGTCATGCGTACTATAGAAGATGATTTATTGACAACATAATGAATTTCTCCCGGTTCGATGTTAATGAACTGTCCTGCGTTGAGTTCGTGAGGCGTTCCGTTAACATAAATAGTGACTGTTCCTTCCAGAACAAAAAAGTTTTCTTCCATCACTTCATGATAATGCGCCTGGAAATCCTGTCCCGGCATGAATTGCACAAGAGCGAAATTCATACGCGGTCCCTGCATTAAGTACTTCGGACCTGAGTCTCCGAAACGAAATTTTTTGTCTTTTTCATCGATAATAAGCATTTTTTTCTCCTGATATTTATAAACCGGGTGAGCGCCACATATGCTTTGTCGTTCCGTCATCGCTTAATTTTAAAAGCGGCTGATACGCGGCATGCCAATTTTGATACGCTTTGTCATACACATCGCGGTTCTGTTTGTTAGGTGAAAATACTTTTTCAATTTTCACCAGAGACGCGCTGCCTCCTGAGCTGGCGGCGTCTTTAATATTTGGAAACATTCCGATGCCGATACCTGCCATTATTGCCGCTCCAAGCGCGGTTGCTTCTTTTACAACCGGAACTTCAACAGGGATTCCAAGAACATCGGCGAGTATTTGAGGCCAAAGGATGCTTTTTGCGGCGCCTCCCGCGAATACAATTTTTTCCGGTTTTTTTCCTGTCGCTTCATGCACAAGTTTAAGATGCCCCAATGTGACAAGGCATGTGTTTTCCATTATCGCTCTATAAAAACAGGCTTTATTGAATTTTTCCGGATCGAGTTCAAAGTTTAAAAATGACGGAGAGGCGTGTTTCCAGTTAACAAAATTCATTATATCTGAGAAAGCGCAGATCATTCCGTAACTGCCTGCGGGAACTGAAAGAGCCGCTTTGTCCAGAAGCGCGTACGGATCTGTATTTTGTTCGGCAGCAAGACGTTTTTCTTCGGCGCAAAACGCGTCTCTGAACCATCGCATAACAAGCCCAGGATTGAAAGCGAGCGCTTCATATTGCCATATATTTCTAACGGCATGACAGTTAACGCGTACATTGCATTTCGGAGAACAATCAGCGGAATTTGTATTAAATTCGTACTGCCAGAAACTTCCGCCGAATACGACCGCTTCGCTTTCTTCGATAACGCCTACGCCGATTGCGCCAAGCTGACAGTCTCCGCCGCCTGCGACAAGAGGTGTGCCTTCCGGCAAGCCGCTTTGACGCGCTCCCTCTTTGGAAATTTTCGTCGCGACAGTTCCGCATTCTATTACATCGGGGAAAATATCGTCTCTGATACCGCAGCGGCGCGCGATCTCAATATCCCATGTTCGGGTTTTTAAATCGAAAAGACCCGTAGTCGAACCGTTACTCGGCTCTACTTTGAGTACGCCGGAGAGACGGAAAATGATCCAGTCATTGATCATGCCGACACGCGCTATTTTTTTATAAACATCCGGCAGTTTATTTTTTACCCATAACAGCCGGGGTAAAGCGCCGAGCGCGAAAGCCTGCCCGGATTTTAAATACAGTTCTTTTTCAAGATTAGGATCTATCTGCTTGAGCTGTGTGACTTCGTCTTTGGCTCTAGCGTCAACATTCGCGCATGCCCAAAGTTCTTCTCCGTTCGCATCATACAAAACAATTCCTTCTCTCATACAAGTGGCGCTTACAGCGGCAATATTCTTTTCGTCAATACCTGTATTAGAGAGAACCTCTTTTATACATGAACAAGTTAGATTCCAGTTAACATTCCAGTCAAAATTCATACTGCCGGGATACGCGGGATCTTCCAAATGTTTCCATTCTTTCTGGACGCATCCTATCTGTCTGCCTTGAACGTCAAAAACGACAGCTCTTACACTGCCTGTTCCGGCATCAATCGCCATTAAATAATCCATATTGTTTATTATATAATTCTAATATAAAATATGTAAAGGAGATTATTTATGGCTGATAAAGAAGGAATCAAAATAGAAAAAAATTATTATACCGATGTTCCGTTTAAAACAAACGGAAATTTCCATGTAAAAGGCGCGGCAAACCTTGATTGGGGAATGAAAAAACATCTGACAAATATTTTCAATCCTAAAAGCGGCAACACAGTGATGTTCGCTTTCGATCACGGTTATTTCATGGGTTCGGTATCAGGTCTTGAACGGCTTGATATTCTTATCCCGCAGTTAATAGATCATATTGATGTGTTGATGGCGACACGCGGCGCGCTGCGCACTTGCGTTAAACCCAATTTCAGAAAGGGAATTGCCCTGCGCGTTTCTTCGGGTTCTTCGATGATAAATGAAGATTTAAGCCGGGAAATTGTTTCTGTCGATATAGAAGACGCGATACGCATGAATGCAGACTGTATGGCTGTGCAGGTTTTCATCGGAGCGAAAGGTCAGCTCTTAAGTATAAATAATCTTTCCAAAGTTATTAACGCGGGCAATAGTTACAGTATCCCCACTCTCGGCGTTATCGCTGTCGGAAAAAATATGGAAAGGACAAGCCAATATTTTAAACTTGCGACACGCATTGTCGCAGAGCTTGGAGCGAGCATTGTTAAGACATATTACTGCGACGGCTTTGAGGATATTGCCGCCGCCTGCCCCGTTCCGATTGTCGTAGCGGGCGGAAAAAAACTCGCCGAAAAAGAAGCGCTCACAATGGCGTACAAATCAATACAGGGCGGCGCGCGCGGCCTCGACATGGGCAGAAATATTTTCCAAAGCTATCACCCCGCCGCCATGGCGGACGCCATCGGCAAAATTGTGCATAACAAATACACCGACAAAGAAGCATGGGAATTTTTTGAAGAGAAGACGAAAACCAAATAGTAAAGAAGAATTAAGAAAAATTTACCACGAATAACACAGACCAACACGAACCCTGGCTTCAATATCTTAATTTTATTTTCAAGTAATCTAATGAAAAGAATTCAAACATAAAGTTCGTGATGATCTGTTGGCGCACTACTCGTGCTAAAGCGCTCGCACATTGTTCATCTCATTGTGCTTTTTAAATTGACTGCGATAGCAGTTTTCCATACCTTGATATGTTTTTCATCCGAACGCCTGCGCGAATTGGCGGGGCTTGATTTCACCGCGGCGGTAGAAGTTTGGGAATATAAAATGTGCAAGGACGTAAACGCTTTCGGCAACGAAGACGTGTTCGAATTATTATCAAAGGTATCAGAGGCAAAATTGAAGGCGGCGGTGCTTGGCAGTCCTGTGTTGTCGAAATTGATTTATGGCGTATCTCCGTTAAGCTGCACGGGTGCAAATTTGCCATTCGTTGCATCTTTGGTTGTTGGGTCGAAGATATCAGAGGCGGAAGAAATATTGCGTAACGTTAAAAACAATGCAACGGGCGATTTTTCTGACCGTATGAAAGCAATTGTTGATTCTGTGTTCGAGTTGTCGATGGGAAAGACTGGCTCAAAGAAAGCAACGTTAAATCACAAGCAAACGATTTTGTTGTTCGATTTTGTTTCAAAGATGAAAACGGGGGCTACGAAGAATTTACTTACCCAACGTTTAAAAGAGTTGTAAGAAGAGTTAAAAAAAGACGCCGATTGGCGTCTTTTTTGTTGTAATTTGTTTTACAAAACAATACCTGCGTTTGCTTGGGCTTGTGCTCGGGTTGTAATTTCTTCTGGTGCGGCTTCTGGCATTGTGAATGTAACTTTTTTGTTGGATGTTACGCTTCGTCCTGCTACGCGACGTGGGGAAGCGCTTAAATTGAGGTGAGACGCGTCTTGAATAAATCCGCCCCATTGTCCGAGGTCTTCTTGTTGTTGTAGGAGATCGGTAATAATTGACGCGGGGAGGTAATCCGGCGCGTAGTCGTCAATTGCTTTTCTCGTGGCAGTAAAAGCCGCGGCTGGATTTTTTTCGTCGATATTAATTTGTGGACCACCGGCGTTGACAATCGTGTTTATTAGTGGGCTGAGGGAATAAGTCAGTTCGCCTTCAACAATGAATTTTCTTGCTGTATGCCCATGAAGTCCGCGGTATAGGCGTACCAGGTGTTGGAAGATTGTGGATTTCTCTTAACTCATGTCTCTGGCTGCCGTGCCTGCAATCCAGGCGGCAGACATGTCAGGGTCTTGCGCTGGTTCTCCGTCGAAATATCGGCGCATGTTTTGTTGAATCCCAGGCATTTCGTCGCAAGATATATAGCCTGGTTGTCCTGGGCTGAATGTTTTTTTCAAGTCAACAAATTTTGCTTCGATAGCCGAACTTTGGGTTTTGAATTCGCCCATAAGTTGGTGTGTGATGTTATCCACTTGTGCTTGGGTCATGTCGGTTGTTACTTCGGGTATGATAATGTTTTTTACCGTTGTGGTGGTGTCAACATCGCCGCCGTCGTCACTTTCATTACAAGCAGCAAAAAACACCGCAATTAAAAAACATACACTGATAAACACTTTCTTTTTCATATAAGCTCCTTTTAATTATACAATAATTACTCACTTTATCTTTTTTCGTATTCTTCCTCAAGCGCTAGAATGTTAGGCAATGATGGCAGCCACCCAAATTCCATAGCGTACTTGTGGATAACGGTACGCTATGGGTACGTATTCCAATTAATAAAGGCTTTTTTGTTATTTCTATAACTGCATCATGCTTAGAGGTTTTTCGGCGCTTCCAAGTTATTCGGTCCGAACCCCTTTATCAACACAAGCGGTTCAACAGGGCTTGTGTTTGTAATAACGATTCCCTTTTTCGCCGCGTCTTCAGATACAAAGAATTCATCCGCGCTCTGCTGTCCGAAACGCAGCATACCCGGCGCTTCGCAATGATACGCGCTGAACTTGCCGTGCCCTTGAATAAAAATTACGCTGTACGCGGCAGGTTCTTTTAATGTTACGCTCTTTCCCGGATTTACAGATAACTCTTTCGCGCTGAAGTAGCCTTCGTTCGCGTAGGAGATCCATTTTTCTTCGTAGTCTGCGTTTTTAACGATTGTAACAGGCGGTCTGCCGAAGCGTTTTTTATAATGAGGGTCTGTGTTTTTTTCCCAGTCAAGCAAACTGAAAATATAATCGATATCGTCTTTTTTATCCGCGGGACATTCGCCGTTCATAAATTCGCGCGGATATGTAACGCCTGACACGACATTTTCGTGTACCGAGTTAACATCTCCGTTCCAGTTTAATTCGTATGTCATTACAGAACCGGGCGCGTGAATTACACCGGCAGGGGAGTACCAGCCCGAACCAAGTTCGATCCTCCACGCGCGCGAAAGTTCTGTTATGCGCGTATCGCCTTTGTTATAATCGCGAAGGCGCTGTTTAACTTCTTCCGGTTTTGTGTCGGGGTCATAACCAAAATAGGTTGCGTTTATTTCACCCGTGTGACTTGCAAACTGATGAGGGAAATAATAACACTCAGGCTTTCCAAGTTTGCCGACTCTCGCCGCGGCTTCCATGTCTAAATGCAGATGATGAAATAAAGGTGTTTTTAAATCATAGAATTTTGAAAATACCGGAAAGCCTTTATATTTATCCATTAATTCTTTTCCGATAATTTCCGCTCCCAAAATTTCAATCGCTTCTTTTAAACTGAATTTTTCATCACTGCAGTAATCTACCGCGACAAAACTCAGTCCTTCGGTAGGACCCGCAAGCGGTCCGTTCTGCGCGATGTTTGTGGAAGCCATCCATCGCTCTTTTATCGAGCCTCTTTCAAGGCCGTAGGCAAAGTAATCATCTGGATGAAGCCGAAGCCGTCTGCCCTCAATACCAAACGGGCGGGGAATAAAATTCGGATTCAAGCGAAAAACGCCCTCTCCCTTTTTCATTGTATTTTCGATTAATTCTCTGATGGCCATAAACTCCTCCTGATTTTAGATACTAAAATAATTCTTTAGCGCAAAAGTCAGTTTGTCAACAACCATCGTTATAAGAAATGAAAAAACGGGGAAGCCTTGAAGTCAGGAGGCTTCCCCTCTTTTTTAAATAACGCCCCTTGCCGCTATAACCGTGTTGGATATTGCAAACAAGGTGACGATTAACGAATTGACAAAAGCGCCTGTCCAGACAGAGCCTGTGGCTTTGAAGAAAATGCGCGAAATTGCCGCCGCGACCGGAAGAATAAAAAGCAGCCCCCACAGCAGTACGCCGGCGAGAGCCGCGGTGGTCTTTTCCGGGTATGGTACAAACTGGAATACTTTTACGCCGGTATGTTTCAAAGAAATATAATCGATCAGGTGCAGAACTAAAAGTCCGCCGAAACTTGAGAAAATAATAAGCGGCATATTTACCCATTCTTTCTGATTATTGATTCGTGTAAAAGTATTTTGACTAACACCGGTTACAAGGAACAGGAATAGGAAACTTGGCAGATAACGCAGGAGGATCGCCCATTTTTCTGCGGTTAAGGTTTTAATGCTTAAGGTGAAGAAGCGGAAATCTGTCTTGAAGAAACTGTCGCACAGGCAGAGAAGGAAATAACCTGCCGCGAAAACTGTCAACGCTAAAACTGTGGAACGGAATATTTTGTTACCTGAAAGTTTTAGTCCTGTATTATTAAATGTGCAGCCTGCTTTCGCCGCAAATGAGTTGTACACAACAAGGTACAGGAACGTGATGATTATCCCCAGGAAAAAGTTTAAAGCAAAAATTCCATTGACGGCAGGCAGAGGAAATACGGGATTTGCGGGCATCGGAATCGGAACTGTTCGTCCCATCGATACAATATCGATTGGATAACCGACCAGCCAGTTATACAAAAGCGGCGCAGGCAGCAAACCGATGATGTAAATAGTCCAATAACGTATTCTGCTTGTACCGTCGGTAATAGCTGTGAGCCCGTCAGGCTCCGGCTGTTTTATTGCGTTAAAATAATTTGTTTTAAGCAGCAGTAAACCGAACGATGTAATGAAAATGAAAAAAGCAATCAGCGAAATTCCTGTTCCTAATTGTTTTCCGAACCAGCTCTGCTGCGGCTGAGAGGCCAATTTTCCTCCGGCTAATGTTATATCAAAAAAATCAACAACATTGCCGACTGCCCTTGAATTAAAATGGATTACAGGATGTGTGTGAGGCGGCTGATAAATGACACGTAACTGACCTCGCCGCGCTGCGTTTACCGCGCTTTCCCTGTCAATTGGCGACTGGGAAATATATTCATAGTAGGTGTCATATTTAAAATCATTGAAACCCATTCCGGCTTTTGCGACAGCGGTTTTGTTGGCGTCGCTTCCCTTGACTGTTCCCCACATTCCCAATGCCCATTCGTCAAACTGTCCGAAAACCGAACCAAGATTAACAGGATAGGGAGCGAGTATTGAATTACCCTCGGCATTCACCGCGAATGATTGCGAAGTGGGAAGCACCGCGGTAGGCGCTACAACACTAGGATTGTTTTCGCGTTCTTTCCATGCGCGGACAGCTCCCAGTTGAATTGTGGTTCCTCCCATCGAATGTCCCACCATACCGACTCTTTCAATGTCAGCATAAGGAAGCGTTCCGATATACTGAAGCGCTGCATAGGTTCCCATATCGCCGACTACAGGATTGATCCGCTCGTCAGGGAAATTAGAGAGACCATGACCGTAAGCGTCAATGGACATTACAATAAATCCCCGTTTTGAAAGTTCCACACAGTTAAGGTCCTGCACTTCGGATGTGTTGTTATAACCATGACATGAAATGACTGCCGGAGCGGGATTCAGAAGAGTCGCGCTTTTCGGAACGTATAACAGCGCTCTCATTTCTGCTCCGTCTACGGTAACAAATTTAATGTCATGAATTTTTACCTTTCCGCCGCTGGTATGAACCAACATTCCGATTAATCCTCCAATTAACAGTAAAATAATCGAAATAATAAAAACATGAGCGACATCAAATTTTTTCTTACTTGAATTTTTTTCGTACATAAAGTACCTCCATGTAATTTAATATACGAAAACAAAATACGCGGATTTACCGGATAATAAATTATATCAAAATATAATTGACAGAAACTTAAAATCATACAATGATTAAATTAAAAGAAAATGATGAATTGCAAAATGTTTCTTATATTAAAACAGGAGGCTTTATATGGCGGTAAATGTAAAATATGAAAGTTTTGAAAAATTGGAATCTTTCATGAAGGATGTATTTATAAAAGTCGGCGTCCCGCCGGAAGACGCTGCGGTTTGCGCCGATGTATTGATCGAATCGGATAAACGCGGTATCGATTCACACGGCGTGGGAAGGTTCAAACCCATTTATATCGACAGGATTAATGACGGCATTCAAAACCCGGTTACCCGATTTGAAATTGTGAAAGATCATCTTGCGACTGCTGTGATTGACGGCCATGACGGTATGGGGCAGGTTATCGGAAAAAAATCGATGGAGATGGCGATTGATAAGGCGAAACAGCATGGGCTTGGCATGGTTGTCGTGCGCAATTCCACTCATTACGGTATTGCCGGATATTACGCGAGTATGGCTGTTAAAGCCGGAATGATAGGCATTACAGGTACAAACGCGCGTCCATCCATCGCACCCACTTTTGGAATCGAAAATATGCTCGGCACTAATCCTTTAACAGTTGGTATGCCTTCCGACGAAGATTTTCCTTTTATACTTGACTGCGCCACATCTGTTTCACAGCGCGGAAAAATCGAACATTACGAAAGAATCGGAAAAATAATGCCGGAAGGCTGGGTGATTAATGATGACGGCAGCAGTGAAACCGACCCTTCCAAAGCTCTGACAGGACTAACCAAAGGAACGTCTGCTCTCGCGCCGCTTGGCGGTCTAGGCGAAGACACGGCAGGTTACAAAGGTTACGGTTACGCGACGATTGTAGAGATATTGAGCGCCGCGCTTCAGCAGGGACAATTTTTAAAAGCTCTTAACGGTTTTGATGCCGGCGGTAAAAAAATTCCTTATCATCTTGGACATTTTTTTATCGCGATTGACATCAGCGCGTTTGTCGAACTTGATAAATTCAAGAAAACAACCGGCGATATTCTGCGTGAATTACGCGATTCAAAAAAAGCGCCGGGTGAACAGCGGATCTACACTGCCGGTGAAAAAGAATACCTTGCGTATCTTGATCGCAAAAAAACCGGAGTGCCTTTAAACGACAGCTTGATTAAAACAATTAAAACTTTAAAAGAAGTTTACAAGTTGGATGCTTATAAGTTTGATTTTTAAGGAATAGAATTATGAATTTTGATTTGCAGCTTAATAATTTAGACGGCTTATTTCCCGCTAATTTCAGCGAAGAGCAGAAAGCAAAAGCTAAAACGATATTTTTGAAGAACCTTTCAATCGAAGCGCACCGCTTTTACGGCGGTAAAATGCAAACTGTACCAAAATGCGGTATATACAGCCATAATTGGTTTAATGTCTGGTATACTCCAGGCGTATCCAAAGTTTCTACAACGATCAGGGATAATAATGACGCATCCTTCGCTCTGTCTAACCGCGGAAATCTTGTCGCGGTAGTTTCTGATTCCACCAGAGTGCTTGGCGACGGCGATTGCACGCCTTCAGGCGGTCTTGGAGTTATGGAAGGAAAGGCAATGCTCATGAAATACTTGGGCGGCGTAGACGCTGTAGCTTTATGCATCGATTCAAAAGGCAAGGACGGAAAAAACGATCCTGATAAAATTATTGAATTCGTAAAAATGGTTCAACACAGCTTCGGCGCCATAAATCTGGAAGATATAAGCCAGCCTAACTGTTTTAAAGTGTTAGACGATCTGCGCGAAGCCTGTGATATTCCTGTTTGGCATGACGACGCGCAAGGTACTGCCTGCGTTACCCTTGCAGGGTTAATTAACGCGTTGAAACTCGCAGGCAAGAAAATCGGCGGCGCCAAAATCGTACTGCTTGGTGCAGGCGCTTCCAATACCACAGTTGCAAGATTGATTCTTGCCGACGGAGGCGACCCTGCGAAGATGGCTATTTTTGATACTAAAGGAAGTCTGCATTCCGGCAGAGAAGATATTAAAAATGATAAACGCAATTACCGTAAATGGGAGTTATGCGAAAAAACAAATCCCGGCAAGGTAAATGACATCGGCGAAACGTTGAAAGGCGCCGACGTACTCATCGCGCTTTCGAGTCCTGGTCCTGACAAAGTAAAACGCGAATGGGTACGAGGAATGGCTGATAAGGCGATTGTATTTGCCTGCGCCAATCCGGTGCCGGAAATTTGGCCGTATGCCGCTAAGGAAGAAGGCGCTTACATTGTAGCAACCGGCAGGGGCGATTTTCCGAATCAGGTGAACAACTCAGTCTGTTTTCCCGGTTTGTTAAAAGGCGCGCTTTTGGTACGCGCTAAAAAAATAACCGACGGTATGGCAATCCGTTGCGCTCATTCAATCGCCGATTTTTCAGCGAAACGCGAGAATGTTGCCGGCGGCATCAATCCTGATAACATCATCGCAAATATGGAAGAAACAGATGTTTTCGCCCGCGAAGCCGCCGATGTCGCTCAACAGGCAATCAGCGAGGGAGTCGCCCGCGTTAAATTTTCATGGGACGAAGTGTACAATCAGGCAAAAGCAGATATCGCCGCCGCCCGCACCCTTGTCGAAGACTTAAAAAGACTTGGCAGAATCGCCGAACCCCCTGCTGAATTGATGGAAATCGCTCTGGGAAAAGCTATTGAAGAAACGATTGGGGAGTAGGAATTTTTCTGTTATACATGATATTATTAATGGTATTCGTAATCGAATATTAATTTAGTAACATGTAAGGAGTGTTTACAATGAAAAGATTTAAATCAATATTGATTATCCTGCTTGCGGTAATAACAGGGTTTGCGGTAATCGGCTGTCAAGGGACTGGAAAAACGGTAGCGGTAAAAAGTGAATTCAACGGCGATGTTTTAACTTACAACGAGAGAGGTACCAATGATGACGGCTACGATTATGAATACTGGAAAAGTAATAATAATATTACCGGGAAAATGACGCTTGGAGACGGCGGGGCTTTTAAATGCGAGTGGAGCAGCGGCGGAAATATATTATTTCGAAGCGGTAAGAGATACGGCGGGTCAAATCAACCTCATTCAGCATATGGAAATTTCACTATTAAATACAGCGCCAAATATCTTCCCGGGGAGTCGGGAGTTTCATATCTAAGCGTTTATGGCTGGACCAGAAATCCGTTAGTTGAATATTACATAGTTGAAAATTATGCGGGCAATTATCATCCCGGTTCTTCCGGTACAAAAAAAGGTTCTTTCACAATTGAAGGAGAGGGAACATATGATGTATATACTCGCGAAATGTATCAGCAGCCTGCCATCGTAGGTTCCGGCAGATATGATTTTATTCAATATGTAAGCGTTCGTACATCAAAACGATCTAGCGGGACTATCTCTGTAACCAGGCATTTTGAAGAATGGGCTAAACTTGGATTGGATATGTCCGGCGGGCTTTACGAAGTAATGATGAAAGTGGAAGGATTTAATAACAACGGGAGAGCAGAACTGACAGAGAATGAACTTATTATAAATTAATATGGATACGCTGACGCCGGAACAGCGGCATAAATGTATGTCGCGTATAAGAAGTAAAAATACTTCGATAGAGATTTTACTTTGCAAGGCGTTATGGCGTGAAGGTGTTCGTTATAGAAAGAACTATTTTAAACTGCCGGGTAAGCCGGATATCGCGGTTACTAAATATAAGATTGCGATATTTTGCGACGGCGAATTATGGCATGGTAAAAATTGGGTAAACAGAAAAGATGAGATAAAAACCAACAATGATTACTGGGTAAAAAAGATTGAACGAAATATAGAACGCGACAACAAAGTAGAAAAAGAGCTGGAAAGGATGGGCTGGGTTATTTTTCGTTATTGGGGCAACGATATTAAAAACAACCTTTCCGGCTGTGTGAATGAAATTAAAGAAGCGATTTACAACATTAAAAATGGAATATTTTATCCTGAAGAAGAGATGAAATATTTATATGCTGTTGAAATTGAACCTGAATATTCGCATAACGACATTAAACATCACCCAAATTAAAATCTCCCTGTATTTTAAAAAAATTACCGTCATGCCGGACAGTCAATTCGCGTTCAGGAAAATAAACGAGTAGAAGTTCTTTAACTTTTTCAGTTGCGGCTTCGTAAATTTCACGGCGTACATTTTCGTCAACTTTTTCCATTGTGGATATTGAAACATTGATTAAATAGCCGCGTCCCAGCTCCGAAGTAAAGCCTGGTGTGAAATTGGCGCCTATGTTAAAGAGACCGTCCGCTTCGGGATTAGCAGTTGTTCCCCGTTTTGGACGTACAGGGTTTAACGGGTATCTGTCACCGTAAAGTTCTTCGATATAAGCGTCAACTTCATCGAAAAGCTTTTTCAAGCGTCCATCAAAATCCGCCATTTTTGGATGCCACATATAATAATTATATGTCCATGTGTTGTTCTACACAAGAAACCGCCGCCTTACCCATGAAACTAAACCATGTTTTAACAACAAACGCCGCAAACACCTTCATCCGGTTGACACAAATCTATGAATTTTATAGAGTGATAAGACACGGGGCTGTAGCTCAGTTGGCTAGAGCGCTTGAATGGCATTCAAGAGGTCAGGGGTTCAATTCCCCTTAGCTCCAGTAAAATTATTACTCAGCTAACTAAATAATTAACAACAATGTTACAGCAAGGACTTAATAAAATACTTGAGAGCTAAGGGAAATTGAACCGTAGTCACCGCCGAGCGAATGCGAGGAAAAGGTAGCATGGAGGCTGCCGAAAGGTGACGGAGGCGGCCTGTAACTCCGAAGCAGGAGGCTGAGGAGTTAAAGGCAATTCCCCTTAGCTCCAAATCTGGTATTTCATGTTGTCATGTATTAGGTTGTGTTGTACTATGTAACTAATGAAATCCGTTTTTTTAATTGTTTTAATTTTTTGTATTTGTTTGACAACCTGCGATTCTCTCCCTGACACTACCTCAGAACAAAATGATTACACGGCATACTTTGCCGAGTCTGCTCCGGTAATTGACGGCGTAGGAGATGATCCGGCGTGGAGCAAAGCGGCATGGAAGCCAATTGACAAAATATGGCTTGGAGACGGAAATGCCAGCCAGTCAAAGCTGACGCCTCCTCCCGCGGGAACTTATTCGGGTAGATTCAAGATTGTTTGGACAGAAGACAGGCTATATTATTTGGTAGAAATTATGGATACTTATTTAAGTCTTACAAGAATAGCAAACCCGTATAACGAGATATATAACGATGACTGTTTGGAGTTATTTATTAACGAAGACGGAAAAGGCGGCATGCACGAAAATAACAATAATGCGTTTGCATATCACATGAGTTACGATGGTGTTCACGTGATGGATTATGTATCAGGTCAGAGCGGCAATTCAAATTTTAAAAATGGGTATATAGCGCGTAACCATCATATGAAATATAAAATTGGAAATAGAAACAACGCGAATGGTACTAATTTATACATATGGGAAATCGAAATGAAAGTATTTAATAAAAATTATCCTGTTAGCGGCGATGTAAATTATGAATGTGAAAAATTGGTTAATAATAAAACGATGGGTTTTGCTGTTGCTTATTGCAACGCAGGTCAATCCAATAAACGCGAATATTTTATAGGCAGTATGTCAATTTCCGGTGAAAATAAAAATGTCGCGTATCAGAACGCGAGTGTATTTGCCAAATTGAATCTGGCAAAATAGTTTTTTATATGTAATGACAAGGAGAATAATATGAAAAAATATATTTTTGGATTGATCCTTATATTTTTTTCTGTTTTTGCTTCATGCGACAATAATAAAGAAGAAGATGAAGATTTAAACGCCCCAAGGCTTCCGCACGACGGTATTAGTTCAATAGTCTCGCTTGTACAGTCCACAACCGTAACAAATGTTACACAACATACATACGCAAGTATAAAAGTATTGGTAGATGAAGCAATCGCTCTTGCCGGCGGACTTCAAGGCATAATAAAATCAGGAGATACGGTTGTTTTAAAACCAAATATTATTACTACAATTTACAACTGGTCATGGCCCGGCGGAACTAAAATTCCCGCCGGCGCGTTGAATACGGCAACTCAGGCAGCTCCCAACGGCATAGTAACGGACTGGCGTGTTGTGCAGGCTGTCGCGGAAAATGTAAGAGCAATCGTCGGTTCCTCAGGCAGAATTATTGTAATGGAAAGTTCAGGTAAAGGTAATACCTCGCAGCAGTATGCAAATGTAGGTTACAACCTAACAAATCTTTCTGCTGTTAATGAAATTCTTACTCTTGATGCTGTCGGCGGTACTTACTGGACGAATCCTAATCCTGCTTCGATTCCTTCAGACGTTCTTAAAATAAAATTAACTAACCCTGTTTTTAAAACATCTTTCAATCAATCTGATTATAACGGAAACCAAACGTCTCCGGTTTATAAAAGTTATGACGGTCAGGGAAATTATTTTGTAGCCAAAGAAATGTATAACGCAAACGCATTAATCAGTATCCCTGTGCTTAAGCTTCATACAACTGCCGGTACAACCGGCGCAATAAAAAATATATCAATAGGCGCAACACCGCCAAGGATATACGGAAATTCCGCCAGCGATATAGGGCGAAATTTCAGGATACCTCATACAGAGTCAAATGGTTTACATAAATGGATTGCCGATTATTATTCTGTTATGCCGGCGGATTTCGTAGTTATGGACGCTCTGCAAGGCGTAGATCAAGGACCTCTTCCGCCTGCTGGTGACGCTTCCGCTCTTAAGAAAATGAATAGTATATTAGCTTCAAAAGACGGTCTTGCGATTGATGTTGTTATGTCAAATATTATTAAAGTAAATTATAAAAAGGTCGGTCATTTAAAATATTTAACCGAAAGAGGCGAAGTCGGTACAAAATACGGCAAGAAATTGGCTGCGCGCGGTAATCCGAGAAATATCACTGTGCTTGGTAATAAAAAAGTTCATGATTTAAGAACGGGTGTGAATTTTAACGGAAGTATAACTACCGGTCTTGACGGCAGTATTTCTACTACAAGATTATCAGCCGCGCAGCTTGAAAAGCCTGCCGTTAAAATTGAATCAGCGCAATTCGCTGATGGATACTTGAAACTTAACCTTAATGTTTCGGCGACTACGTCTAAAGTTGATATATATATTGATGATATATTTTTTAAAATTGTAAACGGCGATTTCGAAGAAACAGTTATTAATGCGTCAGAAATAGCCGAGGGTCCCCGTAAAATAACGGCGTATGCTTTCACTAACTATATGGCATACGAGGAAGCTTCCATAATAATTAATAAATAGCGGCATAATATTGGATAAACAGTGGATTATTGCCGCAATTCAATTTTTCTTTTTTACTTGCTGGGAAATGTTCAGCGGTTTTTTCCCGTATTTTCTTGCCGGTATATTTTTAGGCGAGTTAATTAAATTCGCCTCATGGACTAAAATAATTTATAAATGGGTGTCAAAGTCGCCTGTAAAAGCCGTAATATCAGCATCCATTATAGGTATTGTATCGCCGCTTTGCACTTACGGGACAATACCCATTGTTATCGAATTATATAAAAGCAAAGTACGTGTAGCGCCGCTTATCGCGTTTTGCGCCGCGTCGTCTTTGATGAATCCGCAGCTATTTGTGATGACAGCAGGCGGTGTTGGATTGGAAATCGCGGTTGTACGCACTCTCGCAGTTTTTGTTTTTAGTTTTGCAACCGGAATGTTAACTTTAATTATTCCCGACAGATTTATGATCAGAAAAACCATAAAAGTATATGAAGACGGCGGCGAAAAAATAGAAAATAGAGAAAAGAAAATATTTGCTGTTAAGCCGTATTTATATAATTGCTTTAAAAGTTTTTTATATGTTGCGCCTTTCTTGCTTGTCGGTATTTTTTTGGGAGCTGCTGTAACCGTTTTTGTACCGCAAAGATTTTTTTATGAAGCTCTTTACATGGGACGCATACAATCAATACTCGCCGGCGCGATTATAGGTATACCGATGAACGCCTGCGGAGGAGGCGCCATACCGTTTGTACAAACTTTGCTTGATCTCGGGTTGGGTAAAGGCACCGCGTTAGCGTTTTTTCTTGTTGGTCCTGCTTTGCGTCCGGCTCCGCTTGCGGCAATGTCCGCGCTGTTTACACCTTTAATGTTGATAGGTTATGCTGTTTTTTTAATTATTTCCGCGGTGCTTATGGGATTTGTTTATATATAATTTAATTTTTCCGCCATTGTAATTAGCGTCCCTTGATATCATTAATCTTGTATGATAATCTTTAATAGTAATTATTTTAATCATGGAGGAATTTTTCAATGAAAAAATTAAATATTACGGCGTTTGTAATCATTACGGCTGCTGTACTTGCTCTTTTTATCACGGCGGTGTTTTTCCAATTTTTTACATACGGCGAAGACGGAAAAATATATGGAGAATGGCGCGCAGGCGAATCATTAATGTATTTAGGAACAGCAAGGATTATATCTCTAATTAGCGGAATTGCGGTTGTTTTGGCTGTTATATTATTTTTAATCAGCCATGAAAAATCAACAAGAAAACAAAATGTAATGGAGATTATATTCATCGCGTTGGGAGCGTTTACAATCGTCGGTTCACTCGGCTCGTTCTACCCTTGTACTGATATGATGAAGATGAATGACAGACCGATGCGCTGTTACTGGACAATGAAATCACTGCTTGGCTTAGCCGGAGCAATCAGTATTTCAGGCGTATTGATGCTGCTTTTCAACAAATCAAAAGATATTATGAAAGGCTTAAATTTTGCGGTTATTATGTTTAGTTGTTTATTCATTTTAACGCCGCTAAAGATGACAGAAGGTTTTTGTTCATCAATGTCAGGCTCCCATCCCTGTCTGGAGCAGTTCCGCCCATTTACATTGATGATGAGCTGTTTTATAATCATATTATCTGTAATTAACGCTTTTTTACTGTATAAAAATACAAAGCGGAAAGCTTAACCGGTTAGGGAGATTATCAGCAAATGAGACGTAAAATATTAACAGTAATTTCCGCGGCTTTGTTAGTTTTTATGTGCGGCGTATCTGCATTTGCTATGGGCGGTACTGATGATCAGAACGCGCTCAACCAGAAAAAACCAAAAACCGTCGATAAGGATTTGGTTATTCAAATTTCTGATATAAAAGAATTTATCGATTTTTATCCTGTAGAAGCAGACGGGATGCAAATCGAAATTATGGTCGTAAAAGCGCCGGACGGCTCAATACGCACTGCCTTTAATACCTGCCATTACTGCTACCAAAGAAACAACGATCCAAAAGCGCTCGGTTATTTTATGCAGATACCGGGTCCCAAACTTGTTTCTTTATGCGGAACCGAGAGAATGTACACTATGGATAAAATTCAACTCTCATCCGACGCGTGTCATCCCGAGCCGCTTACAGCGGAAAATAGAACCGTAACGGCTTCTACGCTTACAATTACAAAAGAATATTTTTTAAAGGCGAAAGCCATGTTTGCGGTAATGAAGACGATGGGAGAAAAAGGAAGCTGCTGCGATTAGCGCGGTGCGCGGATAAAACATGACAGGAAGAAGCATCATTTATAAAGTTGTTACACTCTCCGCTCTTGTTTCTATGATGTTTCATGTATCATTTTATGTTGTAGCTCCGATTATTGACTGCAAAGACAGTTGTACATGCGGCTGCGCTAATGCGGAAATGGAAGCGGCTGCCGCGGAAATGAATTTATCGAGCTGCTGCTCTTCGCAGATAGCTGTGACGGTTACGAAAGGGTGCTGCAGTAAGGAAGGATCTCACGAAAGTCATTTTACATCGCCAAAGAGCGGTAATTTTAGAAATATTCAAGGCGATTTACGTTCATCTGTTTTTAATAACATCGTTTTATCGGAAATATCAGGTATTGATTCTAAAAATTGTTTTTCGCCTGTAGATATTGTTTACTTTATTTTTAAACCTCCGATTGCATAGAATTGGGCTTGCTTTAAGCCTAAAATTATTTTGTTTAAAATTTCACATTATAGAAACTCTATACATCAAGGAGATATGTATGAAAAATTTATATAAATTGATCAGGATTGTCGTAATGATACCGGCAATCGTACTTTTTACGGCAAGCTGCGGCGATTTGGAAGGCGGACAGCTTACAGCGCCAAATAATATTAAAATTGAAATTGATAGCGTCAAAAGTCCGACCAGAGAAATAATGGTTATTACTTGGGATGAGGTAGCGAACGCGTCAGGTTATGAAATACATTCGGTAAGTGTAGGCTGCGGTTCAGCCAATCGCTTGATAAATACCAAAGAAGGAACCGCGTTTGGATTAACATTCACCGGTACAACTGAAGAAATTGCGCAAAGAAACGGTCCTTTTACAGTAGGCGATACCAGCACTATATGGGACTCGACAGCGGACTCAAATAAGGGCGCAAACGGCAGGGTTGAGATAATCGGAAAAAATAAAATTGAAATAACCTTGATGCCCGAGTGGAATACGCCCGGAGATAACACATCCGGCGCAAAAAATAACTCAATAATGGCGTCACAGCTTAGAGTAAAGGTAAAAGCTCTTGGCGGAATAGTAGACGATCTTGAATATACTGATTCTAATTATTCGGCGGAAGCAACGAAAGATACATCAGCCTTGTAATGTGAATTATTCCTGTCCGATCACATTCACGCGGTCAGACAGGAACCTTAAAGGATTTTACTTATGAAATTAAAACGTCATTTGGCTGTTCTTTTGTTCTTTATATCCGCGGCTTTTCTGCAAGCGCAGTCAGCGGCAGCAGGACTGCCGGTAGCGGAAGAAATCGAAACATTGCTGGCGGCTGATGCGGTTACATATTTACAGGCTGCGCGTTTCCTGCTTGAAGCCTCCGATGCGTATGCGACTTTCGATTCACAGGATGCTTTTCGTTATGCGCAAGAACAAAAATGGCTACCTAAAAAAGCTGACGCAGATGATACCGCGCGACTGGACGCGATTTCTCTATTGGTTATGCGTTCATTCGGTATGAAAGGCGGCGTTATGTACTCAATAACCAAAAACACAACCGCTTTAGCAGCGCATTATTCATACCGTGAATTGACCGCTAAAAAAGTAATTCAGGGAAGAACCTCTCCGGCAATGAATGTCAGCGGCAGACAGCTTCTTTTTATTACCGAAAGAATGATTTCTCAAAGCGGAACGGAAGATTAACATGAAAAAATATTTACTATTATCATTAATAATCATTCTGCCAGCTGCCATAAACGCCGCGGATTTTTCTCTTTTAACAAATCAATATATTGCAGTTGAAAAAAAAGGAGAAGGTGAATTAAGTTTTGAGTATCAGGCGAATATTTTACCGGGCTTTGGACACATCTTTAACGACTCTTGCGATATCTATCTGTCAGTCGGAATAACTCTTGGATGGAAAAATGAATTTACATGGGTGCCTGAACTTTTGCGTACAGAATTTACATGGTTAAACAATAATATGGTATTAAGATTCGGACGCATAAATTACAGCGATCCCTTAGGTCTAATCGCCTCAGGACTCTTTGACGGCTTACAGTTCTCGCATACATCAATGGCAGGAACTTTCAGCATAGGTGCATGGTATACAGGTTTCCTTTATAAGAAAACATCTTACATTGTAATGAATGACAGAGATTTAACCGCTTTCAACATTCCTTTTAATCATAAAAAATTTATGGATACTTATTTTTCTTCACGGCGCTTGCTTATGTCTCTTGATTGGCGGCATCCGTCCATCGCTGATTTATTTCAGCTAAACGCGGTTGTGACAGCTCAAATAGATTTACCAAAAACAGAACCTGATGCAAAGACAGAAAAATTCCACAGTCAATATTATACGCTTAAAGCGGTTGTTCCGATTAAAAGTATAGATATTGAATTGGGAGGCAGTCTTGAAACATCGCAAAATATTAAACCGGATGTTAATACGGAAAATGGTATCGCTCTTGCGGGTATTATAAATATTTTTTATAAACTTCCTGTCAAGTTCAGCAGCAGCATTTCATTGACCGGACGTTTTGCTACAGGCGAAGCGGACAATTTAAGCGCTTTTATTCCCTTGTCAAACAAGTTTTACGGGAATATATTTAAAATAAGAATGCCGGGTTCTTCTTTGATAAGTCTTGGTTATACGGCGCGGTTTGTTCCTGAGTTTGGTATGAGTTTTACGGTTTCGCATTTTTTGCGCCACGATCTTGTATCTTATACCGCCTATCCTTTAGAGACAGAGAGTACAAAAAAGCGTTCTTTGGGAACCGAATTTGCCGCAAAATTTGTTTGGAGCCCGTTTTCGGATTTGCAGTTTAATCTGGGAGGCGGAGTTTTTCTCCCTGTTCTGGGTAACGCCGCGCCTAATGCAAAGCCTCTGTGGTTATGTGAATTTACTTTAGCTTTCGCTATATATTAGGAGAAGAAGATGAAAAGATTTGTTTTTATTATTATTATAATGAATTTTGCCGTATATGGAATTTATTCAGAAAATTCCAACGCTCATGGCGTTATACTTGAATTAACCGGTAATGTTGATTTAAAACCTGCCGGTTCTTCATCTTACACAAGAGCAGGTATAGGCGATGAAGTCGCTTTGGATACGGTTATATCAACCGGTTTTAAAAGTACCGCCGTTATCGCGGTAAACAACTCCACTATTACCATACAGCCATTGTCTCAACTGACTATATCAGACAGCGCAAACATTAATCTGAAAACAGGAAGAATTATAATTAAATCAAACGAACTTGCGCCGGATGATTCGTCATCAATTTTTACAGTGCAAAGTCCAGGCACTTCATCTTCGGTACGCGGATCAAATTTTGAATTCAACACCGTTAATATGAAAGTAAAAAAAGGAAAAGTTTCATTTTCAGGGATTTCAGGTCCTGCCGTGATTGTGCATGAAGGACGGGAAGACGCTCTTGGAGCGGATAAAAAACCTGCGGGTTCTTCTTCTGCGAGCTGTTCGCTTCCTGCCGCGCCCGGAGGTAATCTAGGCGGAACTTCATCAAGCGGCAGCGGAGGAGGCGGAGCTTCAGGCGGAGGCGGAGCAAGCGGAGGCGGCGGTAGCTGCTGCGATTAATACAATAAGGAGATATGTATGAAAAATTTTATCAAGTTGACAGGACTTATCGGCATAATGCTGGTAATCGGATTTTTTACAACAAGTTGTAAAACTTTAGACTCAGGCGAAGGAAATAAACTCGCTACGCCAAAAAATGTAAAAATAGAAATTAATGTCAGACAAATGATCATTACATGGGACGCGGTGCCGAACGCGCTGGGTTATGAAATTATTACAACCAGTGAAAACTGCGGTTCCGGCAACCGGACGATAAACACAAAAGAAAATACCGCAGTTGCTCCTAACGGCAACAACGCTTTAGCCGGCGGTAATAATCTTGCTGCTTCTAACGGCATGGTTCAAATTCATGCCAGAAACAAAGTAGAAATAACTTTGATGCCTGAATGGAATAAACCCGGTGATAATCAATCAGGAAGGAATGAAAGTAAAATTATGGCGACGTCTGTTACGGCAAAAGTAAAAGCGATTGGCGGAGCCAGAGGAAATACTGATTCGGATTTTTCTGAAACGGTAACATTTGATACTTCGGATTTATAAAAATAATTTTTTTACTTGTCTAAAATAAAAAGGCTGGTCTGACACTTAGCGATGTTAAGTATCAGTCCAGCCTGCTTTACAGAGGGACAGAGTGTACTCTGTCTCTCCGTTGCTAACGCCGCTTTATTGGAGTAATGAAAGCACCGACATTGCTTTCTGATTCGCCTGCGCCAGCATTGCGGTTCCTGCCTGACTCAGGATTTGATCCCTTACAAAGCCGACCATCTGTTTTGCCATATCCGCGTCTCTTATTCTGGATTCAGCCGCTTGTGTGTTTTCAGCGCCGATGTCGAGACCGCGGACTGTGTGTTCAAGGCGGTTCTGGTACGCGCCGAGGTCTGCCCTCTGCTTGTTGATTTTCTTGAGTGCCGCGTCGATTGTGCCGATTGTTCTGTTCGCGTCATCCGGGTTTTCCAGACTGATGAATGTCTCGTCGATGTTGCGGATTCCCAATCCTTTGGAAGTCATGGTGCCGACAAAAACCTGCGTTCTTTGATCCATGTTCGCGCCGATGTGCAGCCACATTGAACCTGTAACGACATTTTCGCCTGTTGTGCGGGCAAAGCGTCCTGTCATCATGTTCATGCCGTTGAATTGCGCGTGGCTTGCGATTCTGTCGATTTCGTCAACTAACGCGGAGACTTCAACCTGGATGTACATTCTGTCTTCGTCGCTGTAGATACCGTTCGACGCCTGAACAGCCAATTCCCTGAGGCGCTGAAGAATATCCTGCGATTCCTGCAGATATCCTTCCGTAACCTGGATGAAAGAGATGCCGTTCTGTGCGTTGGTTGATGCCTGGTTTAGGCCGCGGATTTGGGCGCGCATTTTCTCCGAAACTGCGAGACCCGATGCATCGTCGCCGGCTCTGTTGATCCGGAGACCCGAGGAAAGTTTTTCCATTCCTTTGTTGAGGTAATCTTGAGTTACCTTGAGGGACCTGTCAGCGAACATTGCGCTGAGGTTGTGATTGATGATCATATCATCCTCCATGATTTGCGGTGCAAAAGCATCCATGCTCCTGCTTATCAGACTCTGTTTGTCAGTTACTATTCATAATGTTTTTGCCTGATACTTTATTTTCGGCAAATGGTCAAAAACTTTAACACTTTTTTTATTTTTTTTATTAATATTTTACATATAGGCTAATATTATGAAAAATAGTAATAAATTAAGAGGTGACAGTCACCATTTTCACTTTATTCTCTTTTTTCATCAATAGTTTATAATTAGCCATGATTGTCAGTGTTTCGCGGAGATGCGATATACCAAGATTCAAGTTTGACTGGTTCATGGAGAGGTTAAATGAGGGCTTTGTGGAGGCCGCAAACCCTTTCAATGCCAAACAAATAAAACACGTTTCGCTGGTTAAGGAAGACGTTGACGTTTTTGTTTTCTGGACAAGAGACCCACGGCATATTTTAGCAAATGCCGATGAGTTAACGCAAAGAGGCTATCCCTTTTATGTGATGGTTACCGTAACCGGGTACCCCGAAGCGCTGGAACCGAATCAGGCGCCTGTGCCTGAGGTTTTGGAATCAATGAAAAAGTTATCGCTAAAAATAGGACAGGATAGGGTAATCTGGCGGTACGATCCAATCATTTTATCGGATATTACAAACAACGAATTTCATTACAACAATTTCAGGAAAATATCGCAGGATTTATCCGGTTATGTTAACAGGGTTATTATCAGTATTTACGATGAGTATGCAAAAGCGGGAAAGCGTCTGAACGAGCTTGAAAGAGAAGGCGTATTAAAATTACTTGATATGAACATAGGCAGCCTAACCGGAGTTTTACCGGATATAAAAGAATGCGCGTTATCAGCAAATATGGAAATCCAAAGCTGCGCCGAAAAAGAAGAATTATTATCTCTGGGAATCAAACCCGGCGCTTGTATCGATTCAGGATTACTCCAAAAAATCTGCGGTACGGAAATTAAAGGAAAAGACAAACACCAGCGTCCCAACTGCCTGTGCTGTAAAAGTATAGACATAGGCGTATACAAGACCTGCGAAGCAAACTGCGTTTATTGTTATGCACGCTGACGCCTAATCTCGTACAACAATACACCGCAAGCCACCGACACATTCAGCGAATCAATTCTGCCGGATGACGGTATTCCTACAAAGCCGTCGCAATTTTCGCGTAACAGCCGTGAAATACCATTACCTTCGCCGCCGAGGATCAGCGCTGTTCTGCCGCTTAGATCTTTTTTGTAAACCGGTTCTCCTTCCATGTCGGTGCCGTAAATCCAGAAACCTGCTTCTTTAAGATCTTCGCATCCGCGTACCAGATTCGGTGTTTCAGCCTGGGCTATCCATGATACGGCGCCTGCGGATGTCTGCGAAATAATCGCGGCGTGTTTCGCGTTTCTGCGGTTTCGGCTAACGACCAAATCAACCGCGAATTGATCGCAACAGCGAAGGATCGCGCCGTAGTTGTGAGGATCTGTTATCTCATCAAGAATCAGGACAAGCGCGTCTTTTCGCTCTCCAAGATTGGAAATAAATGAATCAAGACTGATGTCGGCTTTGCCGCTGTCATCTGCAACTTGAAGAGCGATACCTCTGTTATCTGGCGCAATTCCGTCAAGTTCAAAAGAGCCGGTTCGTTCCAGACGTATTTTATTATTTACGGCAAGAGTTACAATTTCTTTCGCGCGAGGACCCGCTTTCGCGACAAGTAACGGGCCGCACGGGTTACCGGATTTTATTCTTTCTTCGATGGCGTGAAAGCCGGTTAAGTACATCATGTTTCAGACTGAGCTTCAGTTTTTTCTTCGTCAGGTTTTTTTGCCCGGACGGATCTTTTTGATCCAAGCAATATGGACACCGGTTCCATTATCGGAATATTCTCGCATACGATCTTGATGATTACCGTCATTGGAACGGCGAGAACCATACCGGCGAAACCCCAGATAAACCCCCAGATTGACAGTGAAATTAATATCATCAACGGTGAAATTCCAACATTATCGCCGATAATTTTGGGATCTAGAATTGTAAGGAGCATATTAACCATTAAAATTATCGCGACAATTAATATTACAGGACCGGGTTCAGGCCAAAATTGAAGTAACGCAAAGAGCGAAATGCCTGCGCCGGCGGCAATGCTTCCCAATGTCGGGATAAAGTTAAAAAGAAATTGAATAAGCCCCCAAACGATCGCAAATTCCAGCCCAATAAAATGGAAACTGACAGCGAATACAATACCATTCGCAAGCGAGATTAAAAATTTCGCTCCAAGATACTTTGTTACCTGCGAAATTATATCGTTTCCGATTCTGGTAATTCGTACTGTCCGTTTTTCAAACGCTGCCGCTAATTTTACTTTAAAGAAACTTGCTTCCAATAATATGAACACCATAAACAAAACCACTAAAACGGCGCTTGACGCGAATTTAAATGAAATGTTTGAAAAGGATATTGTATAATGGCGGACAAAATTACGAATCCCTAATTGCCCCCATAAGTTCGCAAAGAAACTTAATTCTTCATCGTACGGAAGCTCGAATATACCGGCTATCCAAATATAAATTTCTGTAAAACGATTTTCGTATTTTGGAAATTGCGCGATTATCATCATTGCGGATCTATAAAGTATCATGCCGAATAACCACATTCCAACAATAATTATTATTACAATCAATAAGATTGATATAACTCGCGGACAGCGGATTTTATCCAGCGCTTTTATTAACGGATAAGTAACAAATGCAAGGAGCGCTGCAATGGTAAACGGCAGAATCACAGTAGAAGCGAGTTTTAATACTGCCGTTGATAATATAATGCAGATGAATGCTATCAAGAAAAATATAGCTCTGCCCGAATGAAATGTTTTAAATACATTATTCATATTAATATTATGTCACGAATTGAGGCGTTCGGCAACCTCGCGCCTGAAGGAGCGTATTTTTAATGAAACACCCAAAAATTGTAAGTATATCCCAAAAATAAGAAAGTGCTTGACCCCTGACTAAAAAATTACTATTTTAATATTAACTGATAATACGGTTTAGATGAAATCTGCAGGTAATGATATCAATAATCATCTACACAATCAGGCATCTCAATATCTACAGCTGCGTATGTCAGCGACTCCCCGGGTTTCCTCACCTCCTTTTCCCGGGGGGTTTTTTTATATTTGGAATCTTATTCCGAATGTAACGCCGTAATTTTTACTTAAAATGTCATACATTCCGGTAAAATCAAACCTGAAAAAAGACACGTTAATGGAGAATCCTCCGTAAGCTCTCAGGCTCCATCCTTTAACCGTATTGCTCTGTTCTATATTTTTTTCTGCAATATTTGTAAGACCGTAATTTTTTAACGCATTAATAATTGTTTCGTTTTCAAGGTCAATATCCGCGCCGTCAACCTGTATATTTTCATTTGTCGTTAATCCGTATCCCGCGCTTGACCATGCATGACTCGCGCCTAATCCGACATACGGGGTAAGAACCGCTACTTTGACGGAAGCCTGCGCTTTAAAATCCATCGATTTTGTGTTCCAATTAAGACTTATGGTTGAACCGGGTAATTTTAATGTATGGCTGCCAAAACTAAGTTCTAAAGGATCGTCGGTACGCACCGGCAATGATATACCGCCTTTCAGGTAATTAAAACCCGCTCCGATCGACAGCTTAAAAGGAGATTTTTTCTTACCTACAATTTTATATCGAATATCCGCGCCGACAAGCATATAGTTCATGGTAAAATCTATATCTTCCAGCTTTAACGCATTCCAGAATCCTTCTTTTATATTTAATGTGCCGAATTTTACGCCGATGTCAAAAGGAAGAATTATTCCCCCAATTCTGGCGTCTACCGTATAACCGGGAAGCGGAAATCCTTTCCAGTTTAATTTTTCAGGCAACGAAATTTCAAACAAATCCAGCAGGGCAATTATCGAATCATAATCCATGGTTGTAAATCCCAGAGTAGCGCCTAAACCGAAATGAGGAGGCATGGCGATAAGCTGTCCTATATGCGCGTCCGACCAGTTTAAACCCATTGTTGAATTAAATGGCAGTGATTTAGCCATTGACGTTGCGAAATTATCAGCGGTTTTTTGAATCTCACTTAGATCGAGTGAAAATGCGGAGACAGCGGCTAACGTCAGCATAAAAACGAATATAATTGTAATTTTTCTAAATTTTCGCATAATTAGTCTCCTGAATGCAGAATATTTGCTGCCCTGCTTCAATTATAACTTAAATATAATAAAAATTCCTGTCTTTTAATAATACGACATTGACAAAACGTCTATTTTATGACAATATTTTTAAAAATGTCAACTTGGAGGATTGTGATGGATAAAACGCTGCCTTTAATGTTGAGAGCAAGGGCAAAAGAGAGCCCGGATACCGTAATTCAATATTACAAAGATAAGGATGGTAAATACCGGTCTGTCACTTACCGTCAATTTTTTGAAGATGTATGTTATGTCGCTTCTGGTTTGATGGAATTGGGCGTAAAACGCGGTGATAAAGTAGGATTAATCGCGGATAACCGCCAGGAATGGATGGTCACCGATTTTGGAATAATGTCCGCAGGCGCTGTTGATGTTCCGCGCGGATGCGACACCACAACTCAGGAACTGACGTATATTTTAAGTTTTACGGAATGTGATGTCGTCTTCGCGGAAAATCAAAAACAAGTTGAGAAAATACTTTCATGTAAATCCGGTATCCCCTCATTAAAAACATTAGTTTCATTCGATCCTGTAGAAAGTGAAGTTGAGCGTAACGCTTTGGATCAAGGCGTTAATATTGTTTATTTTGACAGTCTTACCGCAATGGGCAAGAAACGCGAAAATCTGCATATCGGAAGCACGGAAGCGGAAATGGAAAAGGGCGACGGCGAAGATCTTGCGACGATTATTTTCACATCCGGCACTACAGGCGAACCGAAGGGCGTAATGCTTTTACATAGAAATTTTCTCTGCCAGCTTCCTCACTTTATTTTATTCTTTGAATTAAAACCAGGTGATATTTGGCTTTCCATGCTTCCTGTCTGGCATGTATATGAACGTCTTATGGAATACGCGATCTTTTATTACACAACCAGTATTGCCTATTCAAAACCTATCGGTCCCATATTGATGGAAGATATGCAGGCAATCCGTCCGCACTGGATGGTCAGTGTTCCGCGTGTTTGGGAAGCGATTATGGACGGCATCAACCGGAAAGTTAAGGCTCAAGGAGCGCTTGTTAAAAAGTTATTTGATTTTGCGGTTTATATATCGATGATGTTCACATATTTTAAAGATTTAACTTTCCATCTTCTGCCGGATTTTCATGGACGTTTTCGGGCTTTGGAATCCGTTATGGGTTTTTTTCCGTGGCTTTTGCTTCTTCCGATACGCGGTCTTTTTCACGTAACAATATTTAATAAAATCAAGCGGGTGTTTGGCGGACGCTTTAAAGCCGGCATTTCAGGCGGCGGCTCTCTTCCTTTTAAAGCGGATTTATTTTTTAATTCGATTGGCATAAGGCTTCAGGAAGGTTACGGCTTAACGGAGACCGCTCCTTTGGTTTCTGTGCGCCAATACAAACGTTCGCGCCGCGGGACTATCGGACAGGTTCTGCCGAATACAGAAGTTAAAATTATTAACAAGAAAGGCAGGGAAATGCAGCCGGGGCGCAATGGAATTATTTTCGTAAAAGGCGCTCAGGTAATGAAAGGCTATTATCAAAAACCCGATTTAACTGCCGCCGTTCTTGATTCTGAAGGCTGGTTTAACACGGGCGACATCGGTATGCTTACGCATAACAATGAATTGCGCATAACCGGCAGAGAAAAAGATACAATTGTTTTACGGGGCGGCGAGAATGTCGAGCCTGTTCCGATTGAATGTAAATTGAGAGAAAGCCCGTACATTCAACAGTGTATGGTTGCCGGGCAGGATCAAAAATTTCTTGCGGCTCTTGTTATTCCGATACAGCAGGCAATTATGGATTTTGCGGAAGAAAATTCGATTCCAATTGTCGATTACGAACTATTGCTGCAGCAGCCGGAAATCAACGAATTAATATCCAGTGAAATCTCTGAATATGTAAGTTCCAAAAACGGATTTAAATCTTACGAGAAAATAAATAAATTCACGCTTTGTGCCAGACCGTTTGAAGCCGGAAAGGAATTATCCGGCAAAGGCGAACTTCTGCGCCATAAGATCATGGAAACTTACGGAAAAGATATTAATAAACTTTTTAAATAATTAAATCGACAGGTTTTTCATCTGCTTGACCTTATATACTCCGTGTAATAACATTAAGTGTCTGTGTCAGGAACCGTGCGAGCAGGCGCCGCCCAACCCCGCCAGGTCCGGAAGGAAGCAACGGTAAGCGGAGGCATGTTGCGCCGCGGCCCTCCTGACGCAGGCTTTTTTAATTTGTACACAGAAACCACGGATTAGAGCGGATTTTAAAGATTAACACGGATTAGGAAGAAGGGGTTTAAAGTGGGACTTTTACATGAAAATGAGACATATTCCATTATTGGCGCAGCTATGACTGTACATCAGGAATTGGGGTATGGGTTTTTGGAAGCTGTATATCAAGAAGCGTTGGAAAAAGAATTTAAATTAAAAAACATACCTTATAAACGTGAGATACCTTTAAAAATATTTTACAAAAATGAACCTTTAGAAAAGCTATATATCGCCGATTTTATTTGTTATGAAAAAATAATCGTTGAACTTAAAGCAACAAGTGAAATAACAAATGATCATCATGGACAAATAATGAACTATTTATCAGCAACTAAGCTGGAGTTAGGATTATTAATAAATTTTGGGAAGAAGAGTTTAGAGCATAAAAGAATAATCCGCACTAATCCGCTTAATCCGTGTTAATCCGCGGCTCCTGTGTCCCAAGCCCTAGTTTTTTTCCATATATATTAGTAGACTATCTTTATGGCAGTTACAGGGTACGAGGTTACCGCTTCCAAATACAGACCTAAAACTTTTGACGAATTAGCGGGACAGGAATTTGTCGTCTCTACCATTAAGAATTCGCTTACAAGCGGGCATATCGCTCATGCCTACCTTTTTTCAGGTCCCAGGGGATGCGGAAAAACCAGTGCCGCCCGTATCCTTGCGCGTTCGCTTAATTGCGAAAAAGGCGCGGAAGCTGGTCCCTGCTCAGGAGACGGCGAAATCTGTGACAACTGCCGCGCCATAAGCCAGGGCGCAAGCATGGATGTGATCGAAATTGACGGCGCGTCTAATAACAAAGTTGATGAAGCGCGCCAGATAATCGATGAAGTTCTTTTTCCGCCGCAGTCAGGCCGTTATAAAGTTTACATAATTGACGAAGTTCATATGCTTACCAATCAGGCGTTTAACGCGCTTTTAAAAACTATCGAAGAACCGCCGCACTATATCGTTTTTATTTTTGCGACGACAGAACTTCATAAAGTTCCTGCTACAATTAAAAGCCGCTGCCAACAGTTTAATTTTAGATTGATACCAATCGAAACAATTCAGGAAACACTTAAAAAAATCTGCGCCGATAAAGGAATCGAAGCTGAAGACGACGCGCTATTTTGGATAGCGAGAGAATCAACCGGCAGTATGCGCGACGCATTCACTCTTTTTGATCAAATCGCGTCTTTTTCCGCGGGAAACATTCGCAGTGATTTAATCCGCGAGAAACTCGGCATTACCGGTTTAGAAAAACTTAACGCGCTTGCGGACGCTTGCGCCGTAAATGACACGCCGGCCGCTTTCGCGCTGACGGATGAAATCCTCAGCGGCGGAATCGCTCTTGAACAATTTGTTATAGACCTTACGGGATTTTACCGCAGTCTTTTGCTTCTTAAAAACGGCGTTACAAGGGAATCCATATTGGGTTATCGTCCGGCGCTGTTTTCAGCGAAAGCGCTAGAAACTTATGATTCTATCCGTCTGGAACAAGCGCTTGATATTCTGCTTGAATGTTACCGCAACACGCGTTATTCAATATCTCCCCGCTTCGAACTTGAGACCGCAATTTCAAAATTAGCATGGTTAAGTAAATGGGTTTCTCCTTTTGAACTTAAAGAAGCGGTTGATAACGCGCGGATTGCTTTAACAACAGGAAATTTTTCAGGCGGCGGTTCCACCGCGCAAGCTTCGAGTTATAAAAATAATTCTACACCAGCGCCGAAGAACGAAGCGCCGACAGCGCGCGTAAATGCAAACGCTTCAAATTTCGGCGAAGAGCGTTCGTTAGCGGACGCATTTAACGAAAGAATTGCGGCAAATAAAAATTCTTCATCTAGTAACGAAACAACGACGGACGATGCGGATGTTCCTATGTGGAACAGTATTAATCAGGATGCAAAAAATCCGCCTCAGGTTGAAAACGTGCTTTCAAAAATTCCCGGAACTGTTATTAATTAAAACGGAGAGAATATGAATATTAATCCATTTGACATTTTAAAAAACGCGCAAAAAATACAGGAGCAGATGAGCGGTTTTCAGGATAAGCTTGGCGAAATTTCCGCAACAGGAGCCGCAGGCGGCGGACTTGTCGAAGTTGAAATCAACGGAAAGTTAGAATTAATCGCGGTGCGAATTTCACCGCAAGCCATGGAAGGCGGCGATGTTGAAATGCTCCAGGATCTGATCATGGCGGCGTTTACAGACGGCATGGCAAAAGTTAAAGAAGCGATTAGCAGTGAAGTTGGATCGATGACGGGCGGCATGAATATTCCCGGCTTTCCGGGAATGGGTTAAGATTAAATTTTTACCCTGCCTCTAAAGCTGCGTGATAATGTTAATTTATCGGTATACTCGATGTTCCCGCCGACCGGCATTCCCGATGCCAGACGCGTAATTTCTACAGGGTAATCTTTTAAAGTTTTTTGCAGGTATAACGCTGTCGTGTCCCCTTCGACTGTGGGGTTTAACGCAAGTATTAATTCCTTTACTTTACCTGATTGTAAACGGCTGATTAATTTATCTATGGAAAGATTCGCGGGGCTTACGCCTTCTAACGGCGCGATTAATCCGCCAAGTACGTGATATACTCCTTTGAATTCGCGTCCCTCTTCTATTATGCGCATATCCTGCGCTGATTCAATTATGCAGATAACGGTTTTATCACGATCTGAATCTGAACAGATAAAACAAGGATCGGTTTCCGTAAAACCGCCGCAGATACTGCATCTTTTAATCGCCTGATGAAGCCCCGCTAGTTCCTTCGCCAATGTTTGCGCCAAAGCAGGGCTTGAATCTAAAATGTGATACGTAATCCTTCCCGCGCTTTTTTTCCCGATTCCAGGTAATTTGGAAAACAATGTTACCAGTCTATCAATGGCAGTATGACTCATTAATGAAATGCCCCCCATGAATATCCTTTTTCGACGCTTACGCGTAACGGTATAACAAGGCTTGTCGCCTTTTCCATTTCCGCTTTAACCAGTTTCACCGTTTCTTCCGCTTTGTTCTCCGGGCACTCAAGAATTAGTTCGTCATGAACCTGCAGTAAAAGTTTTGCAGGGGTTTTTTCTTTCACAAGCCGTCTGTCTAAATTGAGCATGGCGGTTTTTACAATATCAGCCGCCGAGCCTTGAATCGGCGTGTTGACCGCGATGCGTTCCGCTGCGGATTTTTCAGTTTTGTTATGCGAATTAATCGTTGGGATATACCGCCGCCTTCCTGAAATTGTTGTAACATAACCCTGCTGTTCTGTTTTTTTAATGGTGTTTTCGATAAACCTGCGGACGCCTGAGTATGTGTTAAAATATGCTGTTATAAAATTCTGCGCTTCTGTCCGGCTGATGTTCAATTCATTGGAAAGACGGAATGCGCTCATACCGTAAATTACGCCGAAGTTGATCGTTTTAGCCATTCGCCGCTGTTCTGTTTTTACTTGATTTTCATCAATGCCGAAGATTAACGCGGCAGTGCGGATATGCACGTCTTTTCCGCTTTCAAATGAAGAAATTAAATTTTCGTCTCCCGAAAGATGCGCGAGAACGACGAGTTCTATCTGGCTGTAGTCGGCGGATATTAAAACACAGCCGGGTTTTGCTATAAACGCTTCGCGGATTCTTCTGCCTTCTTCGGCGCGAACGGGAATGTTCTGCATGTTTGGCTCGCGGCTGGAAAGCCTGCCTGTCGCGGTTCCTGTCTGCACAAAGTTTGTGTGTAAGCGTCCTTCGCTGTCAGCCATGTCGGCTAACGTATCTACATAAGTTGATTTTAATTTTGACAAAGTGCGGTGACGCAGGATAAGAGCCGGAACCGGATCTTCGCGCGCAAGTTCTTCAAGCGCGGCAGCGTCGGTAGAGTAGCCTGTTTTGGTTTTCTTTCCCGGCGTAAGTTTGCGCTCGACAAAAAGCACTTCCTGAAGTTGTTTTGTGCTTGCAAGATTGAACTCGTGTCCGACAGTTTTCCATGTTTGCGCTTGAATTTGATCAAGTTCAACAGCGAGTTCTTTGCCGTATTCAATAAGAGCTTTAGGTTCGATTTTTATTCCTTCACCTTCCATCTCGGCAAGAATCGGCAGCAGAGGCATTTCTAGGTTTTCAAAAAGATTTATAGCGTCTATTTTTATAAGCGCCGGTTCAAGATAATGTTTTAAACGTATGCAAAAATCAGCGTCTTCTCCCGAATAGCGCGTCGCGGTTTCCAGAGAAACAGCGTCAAAGTTCGCTCCCTTTGGTACAATGTCCATGTACTTGATAGGCGAGCAGTCAAATGTGTAAGCGACAAGGGAGTCAAGCGAATAGTTGTTTCGTTCAGGATCAGCCAGCCATGCCGCTACCATGGTGTCCCATATTTTGCACCGCCAGCGGTCAATACCCCAGCCGCGGCTGACTTTGTAATCAAACTTGGCGTTATGCGCCGCGATTGTCATTTCCTCGTCTGCGAACAAAGGAACGAGAAGCGCGCGGACTTTATCGGGGTCAAGGAAAGCGGAATTCTTTTCGCTGTCCGCTGAACCAGCGCCGTGAGGCGCAACAGGAATATAAAAACCTTCTTTTGGTTTGATCGCAAGCGAAATGCCGATCGGACGGGAGTTCCATGCGTCAAGAGAATCTGTTTCAAAATCCAGCGCGGCGAATTTTTGTTTTTTTACCAGTTCAAGAATGGATTTTAATTCTTCAAAATCCATAATTGTTTTATAAACGCCGTCGCCGAGCAGATTTTCATCTGCGGTTTTTTCCTGTTGATTTCTAATCATCGGTTCGGCGGAGTTCGTTGAGGGAATTTCTGCGGAAGAATCATTCGATATATCAGATGAAAATGATGTTGCATTGGAGATAGCTGAATTTTTCGCATTTGGGTCAAGCAGTTTCGCGCTCTGGCGAATACCTTCGCGCATCAACACGCTTGCTCCCGCGGTTCTGTTAAGATTTTCTACCGACAGGTCATCAATCGAAGAAATAGACAATTCAACGTCGCTTCGCAGCCGTATAAGCGATTGAGAAAAATAAGCGCTTTCCTTTCCTTCTGATATTTTTCTTCCTGTTGATCCTTCGATTGCGGCAATATTTTTATATATATCGTCAAGGGAACCGTAACGCGCCATTAATTTAACGGCGATTTTTTCTCCGATTCCCTTAACGCCCGAAATATTATCAGCGCTGTCACCGATAAGAGAAAGTAAATCTAAAACCCTTTCAGGTTCTACACCCCATTCTTCTTTTACTTCGTCAGGACCGACAAGATCCCAAACAGGACCCGAACTTGTCGGGATAGCTTCGCTTCTGTTAATTTTCGCGGGACGAAGTTCAAATGTTCCGCCGCCTACAAGCTGAAGCAGGTCTTTATCCGACGAAAGAATATAACACTGACGGTTTTCTTTTTTGCATTTTTCTGCAAGTGTGGCGATAATGTCGTCTGCTTCAAAACCTTCAGCTTTTAAACATTGAATACCAAGAACGGTTAAAAATTCTTCAACTAACGGAACCTGCTCATGCAAATCTTCAGGAGTTTTTTGCCTGTTCGCTTTATATTCGCTGTACATCCGGTGCCGGAATGTAGGAGTGCGGGAATCAAAAACGGCGGCAAGACGCAAAGGCTTTACAGTTTTGCTTAAGAGTTTTTCGTCGATACCGGCAGCCGGAGCGCCGTCATTAAGAAGAGAGACCACGGTGCGGGAAAACCCGAAAAGCGCTGAAACATTTTTTCCCGAATTATTACGCAGAGGACGAGTGAGAAATGCAAAATATGATCGATATATTAAACCGTATGCGTCAATTAAATAGAGCGGAGGAAGAGTGTTTTTCATGTTTTACATAGTAGCATGAGTATATTGCTATAGCAATGTACCTTGCAACTACATGTAATATATGTAATACTTGTTTTATGAGTGATGATTCAGGAGATAAAAAAGACTCAGGCGGCCCTTCATTTCCGTTTGGACCCAATGGACCAAAATTGCCCGATTTTAAAGGTTTTGGCGGCTGGAAATATCTTTTTATCTATCTTGCTATTCTGCTTGTTGGAATGGGTCTTTTTAATTTTGTATTTCTCAACAGGTTAAATCCCGCGATAGACTTTTCCGAGTTCAAATCCAGAATTGTTTCCGGCGAAATCAAACGCGTAGAATTAACAGATTCCTATTTTACAGGTTATACAAATCCAAGCGGCAGAACGGCTTCGAAAGCGGTGGTCGCCAGCCGATCTTACGGTTCCGCGCAGGACAGAATATACCGTACCGTATCGATATATGATCCTGAATTTATTAAATTACTGGATGAAAAAAATGTTTCATACGGCGCGGTTTCCCGCGAAGGAAACGCGTTCCTCAGTTTTATTTTTAGCTGGGTATTGCCTATCGCTTTCTTTATTTTTATCTGGCGTTTTGTATTTAAACGAATCGGCAGTATGGGCGGCAATGTGCTTTCGATCGGACAGAACCGCGCTGTTATCGTCGCGGAAGGCGATATTATTACGCGGTTCAGCGATGTCGCCGGAGTAGATGAAGCAAAAGAAGAACTTGTCGAAGTTGTTGATTTTTTAAAGAGCCCTCAAAAGTACAAAGAGATCGGCGGAAAAATTCCCAAAGGTGTGCTGTTGGTCGGACCGCCCGGAACAGGTAAAACGCTTCTTGCCCGCGCTGTCGCAGGTGAAGCGGGAGTTTCATTCTTCCGCATGAGCGGCGCCGATTTTGTGGAAATGTTTGTCGGCGTGGGAGCCGCGCGTGTTCGCGATTTATTCAAACAGGCAAGAAGCAAAGCGCCATGCATTGTTTTTATTGACGAGTTAGACGCAATCGGCAAGAGCCGGATTAACAGCATATCAGGCGGTAATGATGAACGCGAACAAACGTTGAATCAGCTTCTTGTAGAAATGGACGGCTTCGACGGCACAAGCGGACTTATCATTCTGGCTGCCACAAACAGACCTGATGTTTTAGATCCCGCGCTTCTTCGCCCTGGAAGATTTGACAGACAGGTGTTAGTTGACAGACCCGACCTTAAAGGCAGGGAAGAGATTTTAAAAATTCATTCAAAATCCGTAATTCGCGATCCTGCTCTCGATCTTGAAGCTGTTGCGCGCGTAACATCAGGTTTTTCAGGCGCCGATTTGGCGAATATTGTAAACGAAGCGGCGCTTCTTGCGGTCAGGGCGGGACGTAAAATGGTAACTCAGCGCGATTTTGACGAAGCAATCGAAAAAACTATCGCAGGTCTCCAGAAAAAAACCAGAGTTCTCAAAGAAAAAGAAAGAAGATTGACAGCTTATCACGAAGCAGGTCATGCAATAATCGCCGCTTTTACCCCTAACGCAGACCCTGTGCAGAAAATATCGATTATTCCGCGCGGTTTCGCTCTCGGCTACACTTTACAGCTTCCATTGGAAGATCGTTACACAGTAACAAAGTCAGATCTTCTTGGCAGAATAGATATCCTGCTTGGCGGACGAATAGCCGAAGAAATGATCTCAGGCGAATACTCGACAGGCGCCGCAAACGACTTAACAAAAGCGACAGACATCGCGCGCAAGATGATCACCGATTACGGCATGAGCGACCGTTTCCGCAACGTTGCGTTAACGACGCGCGCGATGGGCATGATAGGTCAGGAACAGCACGAACCGGCGTTCCACCGCGAATACGCGGAAAGCACTCAGCAGTATGTGGACGAGGAAATTGCCCGTGTTATAGAAACAGAGTACGCTAAATCCAAGTCGATTCTTGAAGATAAACTGGAAATTTTACACAATGTTTCCAATGCTCTGCTGGAGAAAGAAACTTTGGATGAAAAAGAATTTAAAGCGCTGATCGGTAGTATTTCGATAGAGGTTTGATTATCTCTCCGTTTTTATTTGAGAATATACAAATGTAAAATGTCTTTGATCAGCTACTTCTTTTGCCCTGTAAAATATTGCTGAGTCAACTCGTTGACCATCTTCTGCAGAGAGTCGTTAAAGTCCTTTACATAGATCATTACTTCGTTGTTCGATGCGCCTTCAGGTAAAAAAAACTGATACGGTTCAACGTTTAAAGCAGCGGATAATTTTGCAAGCGTTTTTGCCGAAACGCCTTTCTTGCAGTTTTCGATATCATTAATAAAGTTATGTGTAAGACCCGTGGCTTGCGCCAGACTTAATTGCGACATGTTGTGTAACGCTCGAAGGCGTTTCATGTTATTACTGATCAATTTGTAAATGTAAATTTCATTTATTTCTATTTTCTTTGCCATTATTCTATTTTCATTTTTTATGTAGTTATTTGCAAATAACCTAAGGCAGATTTATTGTCGCTTTCAGTTCTATTAATATTTATTTTGTTACGGTTATCAATTTGTTAATAAAGGCAGTCCGTTTATTATCATTACTTCGGGGCGGTATTCAAAATGCATCGTATCAAACATCGGCCACTTGCCGCCCCAAACAAAGCCGTGAACTTCGAATGTTTTAATAACAGAATCGGGGGGATGATATCTCTCGTTATACGACACGTTATACCAGTCATCTCTGTACTGCGATGTCCAAAGCCAGTATGTTTGTTTGTTTCCCATGTTACGCGGAAGAAGATCAAGTGCAAGCCCATACGAATGAAAAGAACGGGATTGAGTTTCCGCGATGTTACGCCAGCCGTATCCTTCCAAACTGCCGAGTCCGTTTATCCATGTTTGAACTTGCGGATCAATTTTTCCTAAAGCCACAATGATCGATTCAACCATCTCAATTTTTTTTTGAATTGACTGATGAACTTTTGTTGATTTTCCAAGAAAAGTAATTTTAACAAGTCTTTTTTCTGTTTCTGCGCGGTTGGGCGCCTGCCAAAGTTCGTCAAGGAAGAATGAAGATCGTCTTGGAGGATTTTGGCTTCTGCTTTCAGTCCAACTGTTGTATCTTTTTATCTCTTCGGGGGTGAGTTCTTTCCACGGAGGCAAATCCGCGGGATATTGATAAAATTGATTTGGTCTGAAATTATCGGCATTTTCAAGCATATTTTCGGGCAGCAGTCTTCCGCCGGCAAAGTAGTACCATTTTCCATTCATTAATAAAGCCCAGTCATTATTACGAAACTCGGTTTTTTCGATCCGATCGGGATATACCTGTGCCAGGGATTTCACAATTCGTTCCGCTCTTGTCGGCTGAGGAATAGATTGCGGTTCCGGTACTGCCGTTTTTTTTATTTCAGGTTCTGCGGATATTTGCTTGACTCCAAAAGCAAGCGTGTTAGCCGCGGAAAAAAGAATTAATATAACTGTCAGACTAATTCTGGTCATTTAATTGCGCCCTATTAATAACTTTTCTATTATATTATAATATTAAGTTATGGGGAACATACTGAAACACGGCGTAGAAATGTATAAACAAGCAATGAACCCAAAACAAGCTCCCGCTCCTTCACCCGCTCTTTATAAAGAAACCCAAAAAACTAAAAAACCTGTTTATACGCCTAAACCCGCGGACGACGGTAAAGCGCCAAAAGAATCAAAATACAGACGTGTTGCAAAATTCCTCATCCTGATTGGAAGCGAAAACGCCGCCGAGATTCTCGCGGAGCTTGATCCTGAACAGGTTGCGGAAATTTCCAAAGAAATAGCGTTTATTAAAATTATTAGACCCGAAGAAAGAGAAGAAATTTTCGCGGAATTCCATGAATTGTTCTCCAAGCCTTATGTATATTCAGGCTCATCACAAGGCGGTATCGAAACGGCGCGCCGGATACTTTACGCTGTTAAGGGACCTGAAAAAGGCGAAGAGATTTTAAACAAAGCTGTTCCCGAATCGAAAGAAAATATTTTTAGTTTTCTGGAAGATTTTTCTGCCGAACAGCTTGTCATGCTTTTAAAAGAAGAAAGCGCTCAAACAGCCGCGCTTATTTTGAGCAGAATGCCGCCTAAGATTTCCGCCGGTACCATCAGCCGGTTGGCGCCTGATCGTAAAGCCGAAGTGCTTCTTCGCATGGCGCGTCAAAGCGAAGTTGCGCCTGAAGTGCTTGAACAGGTTTCTGCGGCGTTAAAAGAAAAAGCAAGACTTGTCGGCAGCGGTTCCAAAGATATTGAAATTGACGGTTTGCAGACGCTTGCCGCGATTCTAAAAAACGGAGATTATTCTTTCGGCGACAGATTAATCAATGAGATTGAAGATGTCAGCCCTGAGATCGGGCAAAATTTAAAAGAAAAATTGTATACGTTAGATGATATAATCGGCGCGGTTGATCGTCCGATACAGGAAAAATTAAAAACCATGACAGATTATGATATTGTCGTACTGCTTAAAGGCAGAAAAGATGATTTTTATGAAAAAATCATGTCGTGTGTTTCCGCGGGACGAAGGAAAACCATACGCGAAGAAGATCAAATAACCGGCGCCGTGCCGAGACGAGAATGTGACGAAGCTGCGAGAAATTTTCTTGCATGGTTCAGAACTGCACGTGAAAACGGAGATATTTTACTCTACAGCGATGAGGATATAATTGTATGACTAAAACCAATTTGAATAAAGGGCAGATATTAAACAGCGGATTTACAGTTTTGGATATTGTTCCGCTTGATGAATTAAAAGCCGAAGGTATTTGGGTAAAACATAAAACGGGTGTAGAAGTCTTTCATGTATTAAATGAAGATTCAGAAAACCTATTTTCATTTTCTTTTGCGACATTTCCGCAGGACAACACAGGCGTCGCGCACATTCTTGAACATTCGGTTTTGTGCGGCTCAGAGCGTTATTCGCTAAAAGACGCTTTTATTGTTCTTGCGCAGGGAAGCCTTCAAACTTTTTTAAACGCGATTACATTCCCCGATAAAACCGTGTATCCTGCAAGTTCTACAAATGAGCACGATTATTTTAATTTAATGTCCGTGTACGGAGACGCTGTTTTTCGTCCTCTGCTTCCAGAGTGGACATTTATGCAGGAGGGGCATAGGCTGGAGTATCAGGACACAAAACTTGTCATAACAGGTGTTGTATATAACGAAATGAAAGGCGCGTATTCATCTTTAGATACCTATGCCGGTCATTGGTCTGTTAAAGCTGTTATGCCGGGAACTCCTTATGATTTTGAATCAGGAGGAGATCCTCAGGATATTCCCGATCTGACATGGGATGGTTTAAAAGATTTCCATCGCAGCAGATATTCGCCCGCTAATTGCAGAATATTTCTTGCAGGTAACATTCCCACAGAAAAACAGCTCGATTTTTTAAATGAAGAATTTTTCTCGAAAATACCGGGCGGCAAGACCTGCGAGCCGATCTTAAAAACACAGCGCTGGAACGAGCCAAAAAAAATGCATATTTCCTGCCCTGCAGGAAGCGAGCGTAAATCGACAATTTTTATTTCATGGCTTTGCTCGGATATTACCGATGTAAACGAAAACATCGCGCTGGCGGCATTAACAGAAATTCTTTTAGGTCATGACGGCTCTCCGTTAACAAGAACCCTGATCGAATCCGGTCTTGGAGAAGACATTACGCCTGTATCCGGTCTTGAAGGCGAGATTCGCGAAACCTTGTTTGTCGCCGGTTTAAGAGGCATTAACGGCGATTTGACAGCCGCAGGCAGTCTGGAAAAAATGAGCAAAGCCGTAGAAGATTTAATAATCGGCGAGTTTCAAAAACTGGTAACCGAAGGAATCCCGGAAGAGGAAATTGACGCCGCTCTTCTCGCGCTTGAATTTTCACAGAGGGAAATCCGCCGCTCAGGAGGGCCGTTCTCTCTTGTCTGGATGCGCCGCTCTTTGCGGGGATGGCTGCACGGCTGTAAACCGTGGGAAAGTCTTTTAATTGAAGGCGCTTTAAACAAAATAAAAGAAAATATCGCGAAAGATAAAAGATACTTTGAAAGTCTTATAAAGAAATATTTTCTTGATAACCCTCATCGCGCTCTTGTTATTCTTGAACCTAAAGATGATTTTTTGCAAAAACAGGAGGATTGTCTTGTTAAAAAACTTGCAGAGAAAGATAAAAATTTTACCGGGGCGGAACGTCAGGAAATATTTGAAAAGTCCCTTTCTTTAGAAAAAATCCAGAGTGAAGCCGACACTCCGCAGGCGCTTGCGTCAATACCGCATCTTTCACGTAACGATCTTTGCGCGGATTATGAAAAGATCTGCCGCCGTGAAGAAAATTTAAACGGAGTTCCCGCTCTTTGCCATGAACTTTATACCAACGGAATTACATATATCGATCTGTCATTTCCTGTCGATATTTTACCGGTTGATGATTATCCCTGGCTTCAGTTGTTCGCAAGATCGGTCGTTTCAGTAGGGCTTCCCGGTATGGATTACGGCGAAGTGTCGAGTTTAATGGCGCGTACGGTCGGCGGTTTCATTACGCAGTTACATACAGGATCGGCGGTTAAAGGAACTCCCGCTTATTTAAAAACCGCGTCCGGCAGTTTTGATCTTACAGGAAGAGATTGGATTTTCTTCAGATTAAAATGCCTTGACGAAAAAATCGTGTCTTCTCTTGATCTGGCTCTTCGTTTGATCAATGAAGCTGATTTCTCAGACACCAGGCGTATAAACGATCTTGTTTTGGAAATGAAAAACGAAATAAATTCCAGCCTTGCTCCGATGGGACACATTTATTCATCCGGCAGAGCAGGCCGTATAAGATCACGTTCTAAATATGTAGAAGAAAAGTGGTCCGGTCTATCGCAGATTGAATTTGTTTATCGTCTGACAAAAACTGATACAGGTGAAATAATTAATAAATTAAAATACATTCGTGAAAAAATAAAAAGCGCCGGATTAATTGTAAATATAACAGGCGGCGCTCAGGGGCTTGGAACCGCGGGCGAGGAAATTACAAAAAGATTTAACAGTTTTGGACCGCCCTTGCCTCGGCTTGCCGCAGAATCAGTTGAAGACGCGTCTAAAGCGGAAGTTTTTGCTTCAAAATCGCTGCAAGTTGGTTTCGCTGCGTTATCGCTTAAAGCCGCGCCATTTGATTCTGTAGAACAAATCGCGGAAATGGTTTTAACGCACCAGTTAAGCACAGGCGCGTTATGGGAAGATATTCGCATGAAGGGAGGCGCTTACGGCGCTTTTATAAACACAGACAGTCTGGAAAACTGCGTATCTTTCGCCACCTACCGCGATCCGAATCCGCTGCGTTCGTTAGACGTTATTTCTTCGATACTTAAAAACAGCCAGAACGAGGAAGGAATTAAATACTGCGGAAACGGCGACGAAGATTATCTTGTTAAAAGCATAATCGGCTGTTACGCGAAAGAGGTTCGTCCCCGTACTAGCGCCGAAAACGGTCTTATAGATTTTTTCCGCTTCCTTTACGGCGTAGAAGACATTTATCGCAAGAACAAGATGGAAAGATTAATCTCCGTTTCTACCGAAGATATAAAAGCGGCTTTCGCTTCTCTTGGTTCAAGAGCCGCGTCAAGCCCGGTTGTTATTGCAGGAATCAAGACAGCGGAAGAAGCGGCTAAATCTCTTGGCGTCGGTGTTCAAATGCTGCCGGTGTAAAATTACTGCGACTGTTTCTTTAAAGATTCTTTAAATAACTGATCCGCGTCTATCTTCTGGTCAACGCCGAACAACGGTTTTATACCGTCATTATTCACGCTTCTAAAAAGCGGTCCCGGCCTGCCGTCACTGTATGCCCAGCTATTTTCATTGTTGATTATATAATCTAAAAGCGTGACTGCCGACAGAGAGAAGAATACTAAAGCTGTGTTGATGCGTTTTTCCGGCGGCAGCATCATATCAAGCCGTTTTGATATCGGATTGGGAACCTGGAAATTGTAATGCTCCCAGGGATTGTTAATGCCTCTGCATACTGCTTTCGCGGCGGCTCCTCCAGCGCGCGTTCCCTGTTCGATACCTAGCGCGACCGCTGTTAAAACTTTACGAAGTTTTCTTGCGTCGCTGTAAATCGGAACAATGTCGCTTTTTGGAAACGGAGGAGGTCCTATGGAATCAAATTTATAGTAAGGAAGGAAATAAAGCCTTTTTATCCAATGAAGTTCATTTAAAGTTTTTTTTGCGTAAGGCGACGATCTTGAATCTCCTGAATTTTCAAGCATACGGCAGTATTCACTCAGACGGGGAAGATAATCTCTGGAAAAACTGTCTTCTATGAAACTGCGCCAGTTGTTAAGCGTTTCTCCGATTTCATCGCCGACTTTTGACGCAACGCCGTCGGGACCCGTGATCATTCCAAAGTTCACATAACGCAAACCTATAAAAAGATCGTCCAGAATGTTTAATAGTACAGAGATATACTGAAGCGGATCATTAGGAGAGATTAATTCATATCCGTGCCTCATACTGTATACATTCGCAAAATAAGGATAAAAATCCGGGCGTTCTTCCAGTCTATCCCATCCGGCTTTTGGAAACAGAGCTTCCATGGCGGCGCGTCCCTGTTCCATCGCTTTGCGTTCGGATTTTTCCGCTTCTTCTTTTGCTTTTCGCGCGATAACTTTGGGATCATTCGGATCTTCTTCCGGCTCTAATTCTTCATCATCCTCTTCTTCTTCGGTTTCCGCGTCATCACTTTCGGCTTTTTCACCGCTTGCTTCGTCATCTTCCGCGTTTTTTTGCAGAGAATCTACATCAATGCTTTCGATCAACTGCGGGCTTAAATCTGCGGCGTTTAACTGTTCTGTTTCCGAAATATTCAAGAAAGCGATAAAACGCCTGCGTCTTTCAATAAAAAAGCGGTCGTACACTATATAGCGGTCGGAAATTAATTTCATTAAAAGAGGATAAAGCCCGAATCGTACATTTTTACGGATATCAACAAGCGAAGCTATAATATTGCGGATAACATCCTGATATTTGCCCTGGGCTTCCATCGGACTTTCTATATACAGAATTTTATATATCAGTTTAAATGCGGATTTAATATTTTCTGTTGACAGATCGTCAAGTACAAACAGCGGTTTATATATTCCCCTTAAAACATCGGAAAAATCCGTAACTTTTATCGAACGCGGATGCGCCTGTAATTCGGAAATATTTTTAGAAAGCGTTTCAATATCCCATCCGCGGATAGTGTTAATTAACTTGTAAACAAAAAGCGAAGCTCTTTTTAATTGGTTATTTCGTTTAATATTATTTTTAGGGAAGAGGCTTCTTGCCGCGTTCACAAGCCTTTCAATTTTTCCGTAATATTCATTCATGCGCACTAATACAAATCTGGAATTAACATAATCTATAGGTTCCTTAAAAAAAGAAAAAATGGATGTAAGAACCTGTAAAGAACTTTTTATTTCAAATATAACTTGTCCCGCGTATTGATCGATTTTTACTCTTTCAGAATAGTTCAGCTTTGCCGGAACCGTAGGATCGTCTCCGGGATAGGGTCCGGATTTTTTCTGTTTGGAGGATTTTCCGCCCGGTTCCTCGTCAGGCGCAAGATCGATCCTTCTGCGTTTGCTTTTGCCGGCTGGAGCATCATTTTTTTTCTTATCCCCTTCAGCGGCGCGTTCCGTGCCTACTTCGCCGCCAAGGAGCTGAGCCATGCGCTTTGCTTCGTTTTCGTCTTTTACGCCAAGCCTGTTCCTGACACCGCTTAGTTCGCCAGGCGCGTAAATCGCGTTATTTTTCTTTGCCATATTCACACCCGTAAATAAAGTATTTCTCCCAATCCAAAAAGATTTTTAATTTGAATTTTCTCTCCGTCAGAATTAACAAGCGCTCCGTTATAATAACCTAACGGAGTGTTAAAATCTACATTTGTAAATATTAATTTCGCGCCGCTCTTGTTCGGTTCTTTGGGAGTAAACGTTAAATCCACCATCCCTTCAACATCCTGAATAATCCAGTCATTATCCTTGCCGTTAGGCATTGTTATAAGCACCGGAGGAAGCGGTGTTAATTTCCCGTTTACCCACAGCGCGTTTTCATTATTCTTGTTCGTTTCCCTGGCTTGATTTTCGGCAATATGAAAACCAAAACGCCTGTTTTCCTCATCAAAACCCGCCGCGCTGCAGATTGTCGTGTTCATTCTGTAAGGGAAAAATCCCTTGCAGTCTACAAAAACACCCAAACTGTTTTCGTGCTTTAGATGTATGTGATTTCCGTTAAAAACAATGTCTCCGTTAACCGGCGCAAGAGCTTTATAGTTATACATAACTTTCCGCCCCGGCAGACTAAGCGAAGTTGCCATCGGCATAACATCCTGATTACTGATTTTATAAGAAAAATGAACGGTTAAAGACGGTTGTTTTCGTTTTGCTTCTATATTTATATCGAGTTTAACCGTATCGGCATCCAGCCAGTTGTGAATTCGGAAGAAAAACTGCGAAGAGCGGTCATCAACCGATGAATTCGCCAGACTGACCGGAAGCCGCCAGCCGGTTCCCGGTTTTATTTTTCTAAAAAGGAATTTTTGTTCATTTTTTTTATCATAAAGCAGAACTTGCGCCATTCTGTAGAGTTTTACATTGCAAAAAATAGCGTCCAGTAAAAAATTTTCGTTATTTGCGCTGAAACACTGCCATTCTTTAATCCGCCAGTCCTTCGCCCAGCGCGGCAGGGGAAATCTGTAAGGCTTTTTGATTTCCTGCAAATCCACCTTCTCAAAAGCCCTATTCCATGTTCCAATAACAGGATTTCCATCTTCGACAGGGGAGGCTCTTGGAGATAGTATTTCCCTAGTGTACATCCTACTGTAAAGTCTATCATACTTTACATCTATATGCAAAATGGGCGTTTTTAGATAAAATGCCGTTAAAGGCGGGAATGTTATGAATTGCGACCCTTCAAACCCGAAAGGATCAGGAATTGTTGATGTCTGGCAGGAAAATGCCGTTTTGCGATTTGGCGCTATAGATCGATCTGACAAGCTCACCCTGGATGTTGTTTTTCAATTCTTTCAAGAAGCGGCGATCAGCCACGCCGAGAATTTGGGGGTTGGACGCGAGGATATGGCAAAAGCCGGCCAAGGCTGGATACTTTCGCGCATCACAGTGTTTATGAAAAAGCGCCCTAAATACGGCGAGACTGTTACAATCCGCAGTTGGCCTCAAGGCTGGGAAAAACTTTTTGCCATTCGTAATTATGAAATTAAAGATAAAGATAACGTTCCTGTTGTTTCAGCGCGAAGCGCATGGATAATTGTAGATATTGAAAAGAGACGACCTTTAAGACCTCAAGCCATAATGGATAATATGCCGCAAAATAAAGAGCTTATATCTCTTACGCCTGAAGAAAACGGCGCTGTCGCTGTCACTCAAAGAGATAACCTTGTTAAAATTACGGAAAGAAAAGCTTTGTACAGCGATCTCGATTATAACGGCCATGTAAATAACGCAAGATATGTCCAATGGATCGAAGACGCGCTGGGCATACAATATCTTGAAAAAGCCGAGAAGATGCGGCTGGACATTAATTACTTAAATGAAATCCTCGAAAACGAAGACATCGAAATTTTTTCAGCCAAAATTGACGACGAAAGCGCTTCCCAAAAACCGGAGCCCGGACAGTCTGAGTTACCCGTCACATTCGCCTTTGAAGGCAGAAAAAAAGAAAACTCCCAAGCCGCATTCAGAGCCGAGTTGAAACTGTGGAGTTGATTTTTCTATGACCTTTTAAGACCTTTTAAATTAACGATAAAAATCACTTGTACGGTGTCAGTCACCTATGAAAAAAACACAAAAAATAACAAAAACAGCCAAAAAGTGTCAGTCACCGGTGAAAAATTTGAATTTCTGCCAAAAATAGACGATAATTATTATAAATGGCAGATTCAAACATAACCGGTTATGTTGAGACGCTTCAACAGGTGCTGGAAGCCAGAAAGGACTGGCTTGAAAGGACAGAATTAGCAAGACTCAAAGACGAACTCAGGATGTATCAAGTTTCGTTTGCTTCTTTGTACAACATATATCTCAAGAAAAAATTAATTGATGAAGACCCATATAAACAAGATAATAAAATTACCGAATTAACGGTACCCGACAGCAGTATTTTTCAGGAAAATAAGAAAATTGAACAGCTCTCCATCCGTCTGTCAAATTTTGACAGCCAGCTCGACTTTTTAGTCAATTTTTACCAGTTGGGCGTGGATTTTCTCAATCTTGACCGTATAAAACGAATAGTAGGTCTTGTCCGCTACATCGACTGGTGCAGTCTGGTCCCGGATTCACAATCTTTTATGACCAAATTTGTGGCGGAGATGACTATAAACGCCAAAGTCGGCGTAGATCAGCTTACCCTCAGCATAATCGGCGAAAGCATGTCCAAGTTATCAAAAACAACTGCCTCCTGCATGGGCATTTTGAAGGATCTTAACACTTATTACAGGGAAATGTACAAGTTCAATGTGCGGCAGAATATCACTAAGGAGATGTCGGCAGGCGAAGCGACGCTGGAAAATATCAAGAAAAAAATGAACGCCGCAATGCCGGGATCGCCTTTCTACAAGGAATTGATGGAGGAGATACTCAAAGAAGACTATTCTCCAAGCGGCGTTGATCTTAGGGACTCAATTTTAAATTCTTTGAAAGTTTCGGATACTGTAAAAAAGACAGCTAAGCAGGAAGTGAATTACAAGCAGATACTTCTTGACGGCATAGTTGTCATTGGCGGCGCCTCGAGTACTTTAACCGAGATTCAATCGAAATTACAGGAAAATCAAACTGTAATGGAAAGTCATAAAAAAGGGTTTTTGGAAGCTATCAAAGTGCTTATCAGGCAAATTACTAATGCCGAACCTCCCGAAGTAATTTACGCTGTTGAAAGTATGGACGCAACCAAAGGTGTTCCAGTAAAAGAAAAGGTGAATTTCCATTCATTGATGGATGAACTTGATAAAAAGAACAAAATTTTAATCAGTTTTAACCGCGGACCGGCGTATAACAAACTTTCCGCAATGTCGGAAGAGCAAATTATCGGTTATTTAGAGAAAAATATCAGAGAAGTAACAAATTACCATAGAATTTTAACCGCTCTTGATGAATTTTTTAAGGCAAATGTCGTGCAAGAAGACAGAGGTAAAATTAAAGGTATAAAACCGGAATTATCGGCTTTAAAGAACACATATGTAAAAGCCAACCAGCTCAGGTACGATTACAGCGCGCAGAAAGAAGAAGCAGAACAGATGAAGCGCCTTGGAATTAACGTTGACTCGGCGGCTCCCCCTGTTCCCCCGGCAGGCGCTCCTCCTGCTCCTCCGGCTCCCGGTAATTAATATTAAAAAATACCGGTTTTTCTGTTATACTTTAATGCCGATATATAGAACAAACAGGTAATTAAATTGTCAACATTTATAAAACCGCTTGTGGCTTTAGTAATAACAATCCTCATTTTTGCCGGATTTAATTATCTGACGGATATTGAAGTGTTGGATTTTATCCAGGCGCGGTTTTACAATCCGTCGGTCGTTAATTCATATTTAAAAGAAAATTCAACGGATTCTGAAATTGCCGGAAATCATATAAACGATCTTTATTCAAAATTTGAATCGACATTGACTGAGCCCGCGATTCGCAGCAGTTTTCTTTACAATCAAAGTTCTGATGATATTTACGAGCGTTCCAGAATTTACGGGATATTGATGGAATCAACCGCCGGGCTTCAGTCTGTGCAGTTTGTTGACAATAACGGAATAAGGCTTCATTACTCGACTTCCGCACGCGACATCATGAGCCAAAACCAATCTTCGACCGCGTACCGCAATTACAACGAAGACCAGCAGTCTTTAACATATGAAATTGTAAGCGTTCTGGACGGCGGAGAGCCGAAATTTATCATGGACGAACGCGGTGACAGAATTATTTTTTCGTTCCCGTTTTATGATTCCATGGATGTTAATCGCGGTACAGCGCTTTTTACAATATCAATAAACGCGCTGGCTCAAAGATTGATAGCGGAAGGACGGCTTAAAGTCAGTGATAATATTTCCGTTATAGGGGAGCCTGCCGGAATTCTTTTAGGGTGCCCGGAAACATCAAGAACTGTAATTTTAAACAGAGTATCGGAAACATGGAGCGAAGGCGCGCAGGGTTACATAACGCTTGACGCTGAAGATTCGGGGATTGGATTTTCTCTTATTTCGAATAAAACATCTCAGGGGATATTTTTCGGGCGGCTTGTAAATAGTTATCTGTTTTCAATATCTGAGCCTATGAAGCTTGTTCTGTATGTTTCAGCATTCCTCACTTTCTTTCTAGCGCTGTTCTTCCTTTTAAATATTAAACCCAGTCCTGTGGCTGTTGTGCGAAACCGCGTCAGACGTTTAAGAGATAATCTTTTTGAACAGTTGTTTGTTAATAAATCCGGTCAGGAAAGATTAAAATGGATACTGGAACTTGAACAGCGGCGCGATGAAATTCGTACGCAATTAAAACGCGGTATCAAAGTAAATAAACGTTCTGAAGCGCATATAGACAGCATCATCGATAAATCGTGGGATGAACTACTTGCGATCCTTAAAGTTGACAGCGGAGTCTTGTCTGTTGTTCAGCCGTCCGCAAGAGCGGCGCCTGCCGGAAAAACAGGCGCTTCAGAAGAAGCGGAAATTGAAGAACTGCTTGAAGAGATAGAAGATTTGGAAGAAGAGGCTTCTTTAGACGATGTTTCATCTGACGCGGAGCTTGAAGAAATAGAAGAAATCGCAGAAGCCGAAGAGTTAGACGAAGCGGAAGAACTTGATGAAATCGCGGAAGCCGAAGAACTGGATGAATTAGACGAGTTAATAGAAGAGCCTGAAGAAATTAATATAATTGACGCCGCGTTACGCGAAGCGATAGAGCCGTCTAAACCGGAACCGAGAGGACTTTTATGGCTTGCTGGCAAATTTGCAGAGAACCAGAGAGGTCTTTTTTGGCAGGCAAATAAAATCGCGAGCGGCGAGACGGCGCCTTCCCATAAAAGTTTGTATTGGGCGGCTAATAAAAAAGCGAAAGAATTGGCAAAAGCGGGCAAGCTCGGCAAGGGTCTTCTCGCTCTTGCAAGCGAAGTTGTTGAATCCGATGTTGAAGACATTATCGAAGATGTAGATATAGTATCCCCGTTCTCCTCAATGTTCTCGTCTCTGAAAGATGATTCGAAATAATTTAATTTAACGCATTAACGCCCGCGGGTTAACCGTAGCTCCGTTTTTGTAAACTGTAAAGTGCAGATGGGCTCCGGTGCTTTGACCTGTGTTGCCCACATCGCCGATGCGTTCACCCTGCGAAACATAAACGCCTGTTCTTGTGCGGATTACGCTCAGGTGTCCGTAAAGGGTGCGGTAACCGGAGTGGTGGTTGACTATTATATAATTTCCGAAAATATTATCGTATCCTACAGCGCTGACACGGCCTGCCATCGCCGCTCTGACCGGTGTTCCGGTACTTCCGCGAATATCTATGCCGGAGTGGAAATGGCGGCGGTTTCTGTTAAACGGGTCTCTCCTCCATCCATAGAATGAAGTTATTGCGCCGTTAACAGGCCAAATGAACAAATCGCCGTTTATTTCCTGCAGCATTGTCCAGTCGAGCTTGGCTCCGGGGATAAAAAGGTCTGTTCCCTGGACTATTTTGTCGGAAAAAAGTTCGTTTGCTACATGGATGGCGGTGCTGTCCGCCTTGTATTTTTCCGAAACCGAGCTGATGGTATCGCCGTTTTTTACAGTGTGGAGAATTCCGTCTTGATTTGGGATTTTTAACACTTTTCCAATCTGCAAAAGCCTTGTGTTTGTAATTTTATTAGTAGATATAATCGTATCTTGATTTAAACCGAAATCGATCGCTAAACTGCTGATATTTTCACCGCTTTTTACTATATGGGAGTTATATAAAAGGATATTTGGCTTCAAAAACGGCTCAGCGGCTTCCATTTCCTCTATTACAGCGGATTCAAGGGAAATTTGCGTCATATTTTCGGGATCTTCTTCCAAAATGGCTTCCTCGGAGGAAGAAAGGTATCCGCCGCCGATGCCGTGTTCTACAGCACGGCGGGTTCCTTGAGGGAAATATTGCGACGGATTAACGATAATCACAAAGCAAAGAGCCGCAGCCAGCCTGAAGACAGTAACGTTTGTTAATCTGATTTTAAGAAGTGATCCCATAAGTTTATTTTAGTGAATTTAACTCCGTTAGGCAATAATGCATGCAAGCTTGTTTCAGGCAAGCATGTTACAGGTCGGCTTCTTCCGCTTCAGATTCTAGAATCCTCAGCAAATCGCGTATTTCCGCGGCTTGTTCGTATTCCTCTTCGGCGACAGCCTGTTCCAGTTGTTCTTTCAGATGCCTGTATTTATTATCGGAATCTTCTTCAAGGTCATTTATAAAGAATGTGAGCGGAACGCCGGTTTGTTCGATTATGGATGAAGTCGTATAAATAGGGCATTTTTTCCGGGCTGCGATTGCAAGCGCGTCCGAAGGCCTGCTGTCCATGATTAAGGGTTTTTCTTTTGTATACTCTCCGCCTGTAATTACAAGACGCGCATGGAAAACATCGTCTTTTAACTCGTATACTTCGATTTTTTTTATTGACAAATTTACATGGGAGAGCATATTTAGAAAAAGATCGTGAGTGTGAGGTCTGGAAAGGGTCATCCCTTCTTTGCCGATCAGGATGGACTGCATTTCCAGAGCGCCTATAAAAATCGGTACCGCGATCTCCATATCTTTTGGTTTAAGCAATACGGCGTTCCCGTGGCTTGTTTTGAGAATCGACCATATTTCGCTTAAATGCATTTCTTTCATTTTTTCCTAACTAATTAATTTTAGAAAACCGTTCAGCAGCGCGCGGGCGTGTTCGTTTATGGAACAACCTGAAAATTCATGAGAACCAAAAATATCCATTGCTTCTTTTAAGAAAGTTTGTCCTCTTGCTTCTGTTTCAGGAAATACGCCCGATTCGTTAAGGGCTTCCAGCAGATCTTCTACTTCCGGGGCTCTGGTTCCTTCTCTTTTTGCTATATGAAATGAATAAAAAATCTTTTCTTTTTTGTCAGGGTATTTTTCAAGATATAAAAGAATCGGAAGCCCTTTTTTTCCTTCCACAATGTCGTCGCCGCGTTTTTTTCCGGGAATACCCGTTGTCAGGTTTTTTAGATCATCAAGGATTTGAAAACCGATTCCCATTTTTTCCGCCGCTTCACCGAGCAGTTTTACCGATTCCTGCGCGGCGCCTGCGATATGCGCTCCGAGTTCGGCGGCTAGTTTCGCAAGGCTTCCTGTTTTCATTGATGTCATTAAATAATATTCGTCTATACATGGAATTATCGAAATGTCGCGGTGCCAGTTAATATCCATTGCCTGTCCCATATGAAGAGCGCGCATACATTTCATCCAAAGTTTATAAATAAATTCTTTATTTTCTATATTGCTAGATTCCAGACAGCATGATGACAAAAAATAGAAAAAAGAACCTGAGTTTATCGCGGTATCGATACCGTAGGTTTTGTGAATCGCGGGTTTGCCTCTGCGCTCGTCGGAATCGTCTTCGATATCATCATGAATTAAACTTGCGTTATGTGAGAATTCAATCAGAGGTGTGAGAGGAATGGCGGAATCTCCGCCGCCGAATGTTTCACAGACAAGCGTCATCAATAAAGGACGCCAGCGTTTTCCGCCGCGTGAAAGTATGTCGCTGAGAGGTTCTGTTAACGCCTTTCTTGATACATCGCTTATTTTTGCTCCAATGCCGGGAAAGACATTCTCAGCCCAGATTGAATCGGAATTTTCCCCAGAGCTTTGTTCATTCGGGCTCGCCGGAAGTTCCGGCAGCCAGCGTTTTAACTCGGCTTCGATTTTTGATATTCGTTGTGTATACTCTTGATACATAAGATATTATAATCAAATAAATGGCGGATTACAAGAAACCTGATTACTGGCAGCAGAAGGCGCGTAAGGAAGGTTACCCGGCGCGTTCTGTTTACAAGTTGATGGAAATTGTCAAAAAGTTTAATATTTTTAAACCGGCGGCAGGAAAATCGGCATCTGCGAAGCTTCGTATACTCGACCTTGGTGCCGCTCCGGGAAGCTGGAGTCTTTATGTGCTTAGAAATTACAAAAACGCATTTCTTTCCGCCGCCGATCTTTCCCCGCTTTCACGCGAGTTTGACAACGGTTTTTTTGACGGTGATAATTTTTTCTTTGTTCAGGGTGATTTTACCGCGGATGAAAACCGCGAAGCGCTTTTAGCAAAGGGTCCATATTCCGTGATAATCAGCGACGCCGCTCCAAGCACTACCGGCAACCATATGATAGATTCAACCCGCTCTTTCGAACTTGCCGAAACAGTTATCGCCTACGCAGAAAGTTCTCTGGCTCCCGGCGGCAATCTGGCGGTAAAAGTTTTTCAAGGCAGCGGTATCGATACCCTCTTAAAAAAAATGAAAAAAAATTTTACAACCGCCAAAAGTTTTAAACCTGAAGCATGCAGAGGCGAGTCTGTGGAGACTTATTTTATCGGGCTTGGGAAATTGTCACAGCCTAATCTGTAAAATTACTCCACCTTAAATTTGGATATATCTTTGCTTAACGCAGAAATATTTTCTTTGTTTTCCTTGGTAATATCCTGAACTCTTCCAAACGCGCTGGAAATTGCGTCCGCGCTTTTTGTCATATTGTCCATATCCCCGGCAACATCGGCTGTTATCTGCTTAAGCGAAGCGCTTTGTTTTAAAACTTCTCTGCTTTCTGTCGTCATTTCGGACGATGCGCTTTGTACCTGACCTGTCACGGTATTAAGCTGCGTTACAGCGGATAATATCTGCCGGCTGCCTTCGCCTTGTTCTTCCATCGCGTTGCGAATCTGGCTTTCCTGATTTGATACAGTCTGCACTTCTCTATCAATGGCTTCAAATCTTTCCTGTAAGACTGCGGCTGATTTTGTAATCGCGTCAATCATTTCTTTGATTCTTTTAAGAACGGTGCTGATTGTTTTTGATTGTTTGCCGGAGTTTTCCGCAAGTTTGCGGATTTCATCCGATACTACGGCGAAACCTTTGCCTGATTCGCCTGCGTGCGCCGCTTCAATCGCCGCGTTCATCGCAAGAAGATTGGTCTGGCTTGCGATAGTCTGCATAACAGAGTTAATCTGCAAAAGCCCTTCTGATTCATTCGCGATTTCTTTTATGTCTGCCGCTACTTTACGCAGATCTTCACGTCCCGCTCCTGATGTTTGCGCAAGCGAATTTATATTCGCTGTGTTTTTAATAAGCGTCTGTGTTACCGATTGAATATTCGCAAGCATTTCTTCAATCGCCGATGATGATTCTGAAACACTCGCCGCCTGAGTCGCGATATTTTCATCAAGATTATCGATTCCCTTGATAATTTTTTCCATCGATGCAGAGGTAGAATTTACCTTATCTGACTGAGTCAGCACCTGTCCTCTCATTTGTTGAATATTGGAATTAATCTCTGTTATATCTTTGTTTGTCATCACCATATATTCTGACAATTCCTCGCCTGTATCGTAAAGAGAAACAGTTTTTCCTTTTATACTGACAAGCAATTCTCTCATCTTTTCAAATGTCAGATTAAAATAATCTCCCAATTTGCCGATCTCATCTTTTGAGTGACTGTGAAGATGAAGCCGCTGCGTTAAGTCCCAGTCAACCGAAATATGATCCAGCGCTTTAACCATGTCGTTTAACGGAGTAATCATCTGTAAAATGTAGATATAGAAAATTATGAAAATACACGCCATTACCGCGACCATCGCAAGGAAGAGGAATGTCATATTAGTGCCAAGAATCGCCGCCAAGCCGACCTGTTCAATCCCGGCGATATACCAGCCAAGAGCCGGCACTTCACCAACAGCAACAGCGCCGCCTTGTATATCAAATGACTGGAATCCGCCGCCTTTTACCGCGGGAATATGGCTAATGATTTCTTCACCAATCTCTTCAAGATGTTTTTTGATATTCACCTTATCTGTAACAAGAGACGAGTTGCTCGCGCCTGTAATCTCTCCTTCCTCGTTAAAAAGATAAAGATCGGCGCTTCCCTTATAACCTTTGTATATTGAATTAATAAAACTGGTTAAGTCGATACCTGTTCCGACAAGTCCGATAGGCAGACCTTTGCCTCTCGCCAGATTCGAAGACCTTGATGTATCAAAAACTGTTGCGTTAATCCAAAGCATGATCTTCTGTATTTCGGGATTGTAGTTAATATTGAAATTGTATTTTTCTGTTTCGTAGAGAGTCATTTTATACCAGTAATTGTCAGGATGTTCCGCGTCAATTGTATAGTGATTGTTTTCGTCAAAATAGAATTCTTTATCGATGTCGCTTGCCCAGAAAACGGTTTTGCTGTCAAAAGCAAGTTTGTAACTTTCGATTTCGTCAAAAGCGATTCTTTTTAAAGAGGAGTCTTGCGGGTTAATAAAATGTCTTATAATCAGCGGAGAAGTCGCCATTTTTAACGCAAGGGCGATTTCGCCGTTTACCGACGCTTCAAGTTTGATTTTTTCAATTTCGATTGCTTTTACAAGTTCATGTCCGGTGTTGTTGCGTATGGTTTGACCCATCGCAAGCGTGAAGACAATACTTCCGCCAACTAAAATTAATGCAAATAAAATTAAGGAAAATAGTAGAACTTTCCGCCTTATTGAAGATCTTTTGTTTTTCTCGTCGTTTTCTTCTTTAGTAAGTTTTTCCATTAATAAGCTCCTTATTATGCTAATAGACTACCATGTAAAACGTCATTTAACAATGGGAAATACTAAATATTAACTCTTTCGGATTTTCTTTTTGTGTGATATTATGAATACAGGGAAAATTTGTTGAAAGGCGGTAAAATATGATTATATTAACATTGAATTGCGGGTCTTCATCGGCGAAATATCAGGTTTTTGATTGGGAAACCAAAGATATTCTTGCTGTTGGTATTGTAGAAAAAGTAACCATCGGCGGATCTTTTATTACGCATAAAGCCAAAGGCAGGGAAGAAGTTGTCTTTAATCAGGATTGTCCGACTCATACCGATGCAATTGAACTTATTATAAAAACTCTGACAGGCAAAGAAACCGGTGTTCTCAAAGATATGTCAGTTATCGCCGCTGTCGGACACCGCGTTGTACACGGCGGTGACAAGTTTACAAAATCCGTAATTGTAGATGACGCGGCGATGAGCGCGTTTGCCGCAATGCAGGATCTAAGCCCGCTTCATAATCCCGCTAACATCATGGGGATTGAAGCCGCGAAAAAAGTGCTTCCCAATGTTCCGCACTGCGCGATTATGGATACCGCGTGGCATCAAACCATGCCGCCTGAAAATTATCTTTACGCCGTTCCGACAGAATGGTACGAAAAATATCAGGTGCGCCGTTACGGTTTTCACGGAACAAGTTTCCTTTACACGGCAAAACGCGCCGCTGTTCTTTTGGGACAGGATCCGTTTAAAACAAATGTAATTATTTGCCATGTCGGAAACGGCGCGTCTATTAACGCTGTTAAAGACGGGCTTTCTTTTGACACGTCGATGGGAATGACTCCTTTAGAAGGTCTTGTTATGGGAACACGTTCAGGCGACTTGGACCCCTCGCTTCCTTTCTACATTATGCGCAAAACAGGAATGAGCGTTGCGGATATCGAAAACGCTCTTAATAAAAAGTCCGGTCTTTTGGGTTTAACAGGCAAGCACACCGACAGGCGCGATATTCAAGCCGCCGCAGTCGCCGGAGACGAGCAGGCATTACGCGCTCAATATATCGAAGCTCATCATGTTAAAAAATACATCGGCGCGTATCAGGCGGTTCTTGGCAGGGTAGACGCGCTTGTTCTTACAGCCGGAGTAGGCGAGTTTGCGTGGTTCATGAGGGAAAAATATTTAAACGGTCTTGAAGGAATCGGCATGGTTTTCGATCCGCAGAAAAATAAAATTTCCTGCACAAGAAACGCCGAGACGATGATCAGTAAACCCGAATCAAAAATCCCGATTTTTGTTATACCGACCGATGAAGAACTTGTTATGACCGAAGACGCTTTCGCTTTACTGCAGGGAAATTACGATACGCATACGCATTTTAAATATTCTTTCCAGAGCAAGGATTATGTGAACAAAGGCAGAGCTGAAGGGTTGGCTAACGAGCTTAAAAAGAAACCCGAACTTGAAGGGGTTATAGCTAAACCAAGATAAGGTTTGTTTTTCACTATAAACATTTTCCGCATCACCAAAAGAATTTGTACCGTAAGTTGAATATTCAAGCATACAGGAACTTTTTGCCAAATGCGGTTCCGCCGTATATAATTGAAGGATATGGAAGAAACAATGAATCCCAAAGGATACTTTGCAAAAATTCTCGCAAATCCCTTAAAAAATTTTACTCCTTTTTTTAAATCAAAAGACGCTGTTATTTTTAACAAGGATTGTTTGGAGGTGTTAAGTTCTGTCCCCGAGGATACAATAGATATGATTTTTGCCGATCCGCCTTATATGTTATCAAATGACGGATTTACATGCCAGAACGGCAAAATGGTAAATGTAAATAAAGGAAAATGGGATAAAAGTAAAGGTTTTAACGAAGATACAATTTTTCATAACGAATGGATTTCCGCCTGCCGCCGTATTTTAAAGCCTGAAGGCACAATTTGGATTTCAGGAACATATCATAGTATTTATCAATGCGGTTACCTTCTGCAAAAAAATAATTTTCATATTTTAAATGATATAACATGGTTTAAACCAAACGCTTCTCCCAATTTAAGCTGCCGTTTTTTTACAGCCTCGCATGAAACTATTATTTGGGCTCGTAAAGATAAAAATGCGAAACATACATTTAATTATGACGAAATGAAAAACGGATTGTTTCCTGATGATAAATTAAAAAAAGAAAATTCCCAAATGAGATCCGTTTGGTCAATAACAACCCCTAAAAATGAAGAAAAAGAATACGGAAAACATCCGACTCAAAAACCGCTGGAGCTTTTAAAGCGCATTGTTACGGCGTCTACAAATGAGAATGATGTTGTGCTTGATCCGTTTTGCGGCAGCGGAACAACCGGAGCTGCCTGCGGCTGTGTAAAGAACAGATCGTTTATCGGCATAGAAATTGACGCGAATTATTGCAACATTGCAAAGAACAGATTATCGTAAGTTAATAATTTCTATCTTTTTGCCACGCCCGTATATTCAAGCTGAGGCTGCACGCATTTGTACGCGGGGCGGATAATTCTGCCGCCTGCGATGATTTCTTCAAGGCGGTGAGCGCACCAGCCTGCGATGCGGCTTACGGCGAAAATGGGAGTGTTTAAGTCTTCGGGGATGCCTAACATTCTGTAAACAAAACCGGAATAAAAATCTACATTGGTGCAGATATCTTTGTCCGAGTTTTTTACCTTTTTAAAAACTTTAGGCACAAGCTGTTCAATAAGGCAATGAAGATTGAATTCCTCTATCATGCCTTTTTCTTCCGCGAGAGCCCTCGCCTTGTCGCGTAACAAAGTCGCTCTGGGGTCTGTGATCGTGTAAACCGCGTGGCCTTGTCCGTAGATCAGTTTTGTTCCGTCGTAAGCTTCGCCTTTAAGGATTTTTTCAAGATAGGCGGATACTTCGTCTTCGTCCTGCCAGTTTTTTACGTTTTGTTTTATTTCATCCATCATTTCGATTACTTTCGCGTTCGCGCCGCCGTGTTTATAACCTTTTAATGAGCCGATTCCGGCGGCGATTGAGGAGAATGTGTCTGTATCGGAAGAAGAAACAACATGAACAGTGAATGTAGAGTTATTACCGCCGCCGTGTTCCGCGTGAATAACAAGAGCGAGATCAAGGAGCTGCGCTTCATATTGGGTATACTTTTTGTCTGGTCTGATAAGAGAGAGTAATATTTCCGCGCATGATAATGACGGATCGATCTGATGAATAATCAGGCTTTCATTATTATAATGGTGTTTCATCGACATGTAGGAATATGCGGCGATGCTTGGAAAACGCGCGATTAATTCCACGCACTGGCGGAGAACGTTTTCGGGAGCCTGGTTTTCTGGATCATCGTCGTATGGATACAGCGCCAGTATTGATGAGGCGAGTTTATTCATAATGTTTCGCGAAGGCGCCCGCATGATTACATCTTCTACAAAGTGTGTGGGAAGAGCGCGGCTTTCGCCGACAAGCTTGTTAAAATCTTCAAGCTGTTTTTGCGTAGGCAGTTTTCCAAAGAGAAGAAGATAAATTGTCTCTTCAAAACAAAAGCGGTTTTGACTCGCGGCTTCCTCGGCGATTTGCTCAACATTGATTCCTCTGTAAAAAAGTTTTCCGGGAACCGCTATTTTTTTTCCGTCAATTACATCGTAACCGTGAACATCGCCGACTCTGGTAAGTCCTACAAGCACGCCGGTGCTGTCGTCATTTCGTAAACCGCGTTTAACGCTGAATTTTGTGTATAAATTTTCGTCAATATAATCATTGCCGGTTATTTCGCTCAGGTGTTCTTTAACGTCCATCATGGATATACCTCATTTTAGTGCGGCTGGCTAGCCGCACATTTATATCGGAAATGAAACGAAGTTTCATATTTACCTCACTACTTTTTAGAATCTTCTTCCCTTATCTCTACACGGCGGATTTTTCCGCTGATTGTTTTCGGCAGTTCGCTGACAAACTCCACAATGCGCGGATACTTGTAAGGCGCTGTGGTTTTCTTTACATGATCCTGCAATTCGGTTTTTAATTCTTCCGATGCCGAAAAACCTTTCGAGAGAATTACTGTCGCTTTTACAACTGTGCCGCGGTCGGGATCGGGTACGCCGGTGATCGCGCACTCAAGTACGGCAGGATGTTCCAGCAGGGCGCTTTCAACTTCAAACGGTCCGATGCGGTAACCGGAACTTTTGATTACATCGTCATTTCTGCCGACGAACCAGTAGTAGCCGTCTTCGTCTCTCCACGCGACATCTCCCGTAAAGTAAACATTGTCATGCCAAACGCTGGAGGTGAGCGCGTCGTCCCTGTAATAGCCGCCGAACATTCCGTAAGGTTTGCGTTTATCTGTTCTAACTACAATTTGACCTTCTTCGCCCATAGCGCAGGAGGAGCCGTCTTCGCGTACAAGATCGATGTCGTAACCGGGCGCGGGTTTTCCCATGGAGCCGGGTTTCGGTTCAAGCCACGGCCATGTGCAGAGCGAAACTGTAAGTTCTGTTTGCCCGTAACATTCGCGGAGTTTAATGCCTGTGCCTGCAAGAAATTGCTCGAAGATTTCCGGGTTCAATGGTTCTCCCGCGACGCAGCAATATTTTAAAGCGGAAAAATCAAACTTCTTTAAATCTTCTTTTATAAAGAAACGGTAAATCGTGGGCGGCGCGCAAAAACTTGTTAATTTGTATTTGCTCATTATTTCCAGCATGGCGGATGGAACAAAGCGGTCGTAATCGTAAACAAATATTCCGGCTTCGCACAGCCACTGTCCGTAAATGCAGCCCCATGCCGCTTTCGCCCAGCCTGTGTCGGCGACTGTCAGATGCAAACCTTCAGGTATAACGCGGTGCCAGTATTTCGCTGTCGCGATGTGACCAAGCGGATAGACATAATCAAGGCGCACCATTTTAGGCATTCCCGTTGTGCCGGATGTAAAATACAAGAGCATGATGTCGTCGTTTTTATTTACAGCCGCAGGTTTTTGAAAATCCGCCGAAGCGCTGTGTAAGAGCGGATTGAAATTAGCCCATTGCGGCTCCTTGTCCTGCGGCGTGCCCAAAAACGCTTTGTAACAGAGCGCAGGCGTTTTGCCGTCTTTTTTTAGAGCGCTTTGCGCTTCATCTATCCGCGCCATAAGGCCGCGATCGTTTACGCAGATTATTCCTTTGATGTCTGCGGCATTGCATCTGTAAACAATGTCCTTTGTGGTCAGGAGGTGGGTTGCCGGAATCGCGATTGCGCCAAGTTTGTGAAGGGCAAGCAGGACAGGCCAGTATTCCCAGCGGCGTTTTAAAATCAACATGACGGGATCACCCTTGCCGATTCCGGCTTCGCGTAACACATTGGCGGCTTTGTTTGTAAAGTCTCTCATTTGCGCGAAAGTGAAGGCGGCTTCATCACCCTTTTCGTCGCACCACTGCAGAGCGCGTTCATTTGGCTTTTGCTGCGCGAGTGCGTCGATCACATCGTACGCGAAATTAAAATTTTCCGGGATGTTGACCGCGAAATTTTTATAATAATCTTCATAAGATTCAAATTCTGTTCTTGGTAAATATTTATCAAGTAATGACATATATAACTCCTGTAAAAAATCATAGAGTGCATATAAGCGACGTTTTAATGTCGCTTATATGCTAGAAAACGATGGCTAGAAAGCGGGCTGCTTTTCCGCCTAAAGCCTTCATACCATGAGGCTCAGTGGAATTGTAATAAACGCAGTCGCCTTGATTAAGCTCAATATCGTGGCCGCTGATCGATATCAGCAGCCGCCCCTCCAATACATAGTTTAGTTCCTGTCCCGGGTGAGTATTTAAACTTATAGGCTTGTTTTCAGTTTCCGCCGACGCTTCAACAATGAACGGCTCGGCTTTTTTATTATGAAAATTATACGCAAGATTCCAATAGCCGTACATCGGGCGGCGGCTCACTTCGGGAGCCTGTCCTGCGCGGGTAACGCAGTAAGTTTTTAATTTTGACGCTGTGCCGCTTATTAATACCGCTAAGTCAACTTTAAAACGTGACGCGATTTCTACAAGCACGCCTACAGGAAATTCCTTTTCGCATTTTTCCCATGCAGTATATTCAGCCGGATCAAAGCCTAACTCTTTTGAGAGAGTTTCGATGGACATTTCCGCAATTTCTCTGAGAACCCGCACACGGGCTGATATTTCTTTTACATCTTCTCTCATTTTCTTCCTCTTGTTTCTACCGTTCCGTCGGAACGCGCGATAAATACAACCGGCGGCATTCGGGTAAAGAACCCGTTTTCCACAACGCCGGGGATTTTATTTAATTCTGTTTCCATTAGCGAAGGGTCGATAGGTTTGTATTGCGAACCGGCAGGTCTAAAGCGAATGTCCAGAATTAGATTGCCGCGCTCAGTGACAACAGGCCCGGCCTTTCGTAACGCTTCCCTAAGAGTAACATCCGCGCCAAGTTTGTCAAGCGCTTTTGCCGCCTGAACTCTCGCTTCGGGGACAACTTCTACAGGAACCGGAAAGCCGTAGCCGAGAGATTCAGTCACTTTCGATTCATCTATAATAACCGCAAATTCTTTTGAAGCATAAGCCGCGATTTTTTCGATTAAATGAGCGCCTCCTCCTCCCTTGATTAAATAATTCTGCGGATCAACTTCATCCGCGCCGTCGATGGTTAAATCGAGACCTTCGGAAAGCTGCCGCGAGTTCAAGGTAAAAAAAGGAATATTAAGTTTTTCACATTCTATTTCTGTCTGGAAACTTGTGGCGAACGCGCAAATGTCACGTAACACACCCTGAGCAAGAAGTTCTCCTACCCTGCGGACAGCGTGAACTGCGGTAGAGCCTGTGCCAAGACCTAGTTTCATGCCGCTTTTTACCATTGCGTCTACCGCGGCTTTACCTGCCGCAACTTTCATTAAATTTATTGTATTTTGTTCCATATTTCCGCTCCTAATTTTTCCACCTGTAATATAAGTTTTTCTGGAATTTCCTTTTCAAAAAATCTGGTGTATTGCATACAGGCCTGTCGAATTACCATGTCATATCCGTTCATTGTTTTGCATCCCGCTGACATCGCGCGTTCTAATAACGGCGTAACAGGCGGAGTGTATATTAAATCCATGACGGCTTCTTTTCCCGTAAAAGTGTAAGATTCTATTGGGTCAGATGTATCATATCCGTCCATACCGACAGAGCTGGTTTGGATTATTATATCGTTAAATTTATACATATCTTCAATTCCATGATTATCCAGCCCTCCCCAGCGGAAATTGTATTTTGCCGCGATATTTTTCGCCTTGTGAACAGTGCGGTTTAAAATCAGCGCCTTGCCTCCAAGCCTGGAGACTTCGGAAGCAACCGCGCGCGAAACGCCTCCCGCTCCAATGATTGAGATTTTTAAATATTTTAAATTCTTTTTTCCGATAAATTGCAAAAGCGACGCCGCAAAACCTCCGCAGTCGGTGTTGTCGCCATGCCATTCATTCGCGCTGCGATATACGGTATTGCACGCGCCTACAGATTGCACAACAGAAGATTTTTTTAATAAATGAGAAAGAACCGATTCTTTGTAAGGTACCGTGATCGAGAGCCCCTGAACTTCAAGCTCCTTTGCCAGCGTCATAAAGTCATCAATCGAGCTTGCAGGAAAAGGAACATACACCGAGTCAGTATTTTCAAGATTAAAAATTGTGTTAAAAAACCACGGGCTTACGCTTTTTTTAAGCGGATTGCCGACGGCGCCGTAAATCTTTGTTTTTTTTGTCAGTTTTCTGAAATGGTACAGTTCCGCCAGCTCCGTTATGTCGATCTGTCCGGGACCGCCTGTGGTTACATTATCATGTAACGGAGAAGAATAAGTAAGAAACGATCCAAAATGTTCAGCGAGAATTCTTGAATAGACACCGTAATGCCCCATACCGATTAAAATTTTATCTTTGCCCGCGAATAATTTTGACGCTTCATATATTTTTAAAACATCCTGCGTGGACTTAACGGTAAGCGCCACTTTTACAATTTCGTCTCCCGCGCGCCGCATCGATTTCATTTTTTCTGGAATATTTTCGATAAAATCGTTTGTATTGTGATATGAACGTATAATTCTTGTTCCAAATGTGCGTGCCGCTTCTTCAATGCTTGGCACGTCAAAATCATCTTCGATGTCGATATAGGCAAAGTTTAACCTTGAGTCTTCGTTGGCGTACGCAAGACCGTTCGCGAGAATTTTTACCCTTGCGCCTTCGCCGCCGGAAAAATGCCCGCCGTCAACATCGCGTCTGATAGTAAGAATGACAGGAACGCCCGCAAGTTCAGGAAAACGGCGTATGTATAATCGTTCGTCGGCGTCAAGGCAGTCTACGCGCAATTCCGCGACATCTATAATTTTGCGGTATTTATTTAAAATTTCCAGATCCTTTTTCATGGTTTTTCCGGTAAGACACAAACAAAGTTTAGCCATAATTTCTCCCTAAAAATATTGTTTAAAAATCAGGACGGTAAATATAAATCGCCGCAACCTGACCCGCGCTGTTAAAATTAATTCTCATCATTAAAGGCCAGTTCCTGCCGGTAATCGCAAAGAGCGCATGATCGCCTTTATCTTCCGCGCCGCTGCCCAACGACAGCATTACAACTGCCTTTCTGTCTCCGTCAGAAATACCGTGAGTCGAAGAAAGCCGAACCTGCCAAATCCTGTCTCTGTAAATATAAAAATCCGCGCCGTTGTATTGGAAGACAACATCGTCCTGCCAAATTTCATTGCCTCTGTCAGCGACAACCGATCTCGGCGGTCCGTGCTTTTCCAGCAGATCCGCCATCATCATCCCGACGAAGGAAAGCTGTTCGTCATTGTTAAGACCTGCGTAAATCGGCTGGTTTTGCGCATTCAACGTAAGCGTGAGAAAAAATAATAATTGAAATAAAAAAAACCGATTCATTATTTATTCATTTGAACCATAAACCTTTATTTGTTTTTCTTTGACTCTTTTCTCATTTTATGCGCCATCACTAACATCGTTATACCAAGGGTAAGCAGCATTAAACCTTTAAAAAGTTCCAAAATGTAATAAATCATAAACCCTCCTTAAACCATTTAGCTATTATATCAATTACAACTACTATACCAAGAATGCTGGCAATCATACCGCCAATAGTAAGAACTCTATCGAATAAACTCTCAGGTTTATTCATCACCGCCAGCATCTTTTCCAGCGTCTCGTTTATATTATGTAATTTATCTTCGATTTTTGCCATATCTTTTTCTCCTATTTTTTTATCTCTGTTAATATCCATGTTTTCCCGTTAACGCGAAGAATTCCGCCGGTGGAAACCCAAACATTTACGCCTGAACATACCGGAAAGACCGGTATTTCACCTTTTTCGGCTAATACAGGTTTTGCAAACGGCGAGTTTCTGTACCACGGTCCTTCAGAGACAGGTATGGATAAAGGAACTGCCGTTTCCGCTGTAATACGGCGTCTGTCAAAATTGGACGTTATGGTTTTCTCGGCGACAAAACGCCAACTGACCAGCCACGGGTCTTCGCAGACTGCCTCGTCCAATGTTTTAGATGAAAAAAGTTCCCTGAATCTTTGCCAGTCAAAATTGGCAGGTTTCTTAGATTGATTTTCTCCGTTAGCTGACGCCATCTCCCAATAGAAAACAGCGTCCGGTCCCGCTTTCCAGCTAAGACTCAGATAATCATCGTTTACATCGAAGGGAAACAACGCTCCGGCAGGTTTAAACTGCCCCGGGAAAATATTTTGCTCCTGCCAATAAGGCCATGCGGTGACAGGGTTTGTCCAGGTTACCGGCAGTTCAAGTTCGATTTGATTTTGAGAACCGCACGGCGGATAGTCTTTCACCTGCTTTTGACCGTTTACATCCAGCCATTCCAGCCGCCAATGAGGTTCACCGAGCAGCGAGACCCACGGCTCCGGCGTTTGCGGAAACTCCAATTTATAACAGGATGGAAACCTGTCCGCGCAGGATAACAACAGCGCGAGCGCGACAAAGAGAATTGTCAGTTTAAAATATAATATTTTCATATACATATATGGCGCGGAGATATCAAAAAGCTTGCTTGAAAATGGAAAAACTTGGTGTACAAGAACCGCGGATTACACGGATTTATCGGTGTGTTGTGAGCAGGCGGTGTCAAACCTGCCGGCTTTTTCTTAGTTCAGGATTAGCACGGAACCTCAATCGAGCGAGTCGTAGACGAGCGAAGGTTCCCCTCTTGATAATTTTTTAGGTTTTGATCTTCATCTTCCCCCTTAATCCTCTTAAATCCTGAAGTACGAAAAGCTTTCTGGCTGACGCGGGTACAGTAACCCTCTCCACGAGAAATCCGCGCCAATCCGTGGTTCCTTTATACCAATTCTTCTTCCATCATGTTATGATAAACCAGTTAAGCATAATGGTTATAAAGGATAAAACATGAACGTAATCATCTGGGATACGGAGACAAACGGATTAGAGAAACATAACAGCGTGCTTTCAATTTCCGCGATAAAATGTTCTTTGACTATTGAAGACGGGAAAGTGAACAGCGACATTATAGAAAAATACGACCGTTTTTATTTTCGCAAACCCGGCGAAGCGGTTGGCAAAGAAGCGATAAATGTAAACGGTTTAACAGACAATGTAATAAAAGAGCGAAGAGGCAGCGCGGATTATCCCGAGCATTTTTGCGATGACATTCAATCCTTTCGCCGGTTTTGTTCGGACACCAATCATTTTGTGGGACATAATATTTTTTATGACACGCAGTATATCAACTTTTGGCTTAATAATGTGTTTTGTACGATGTTATCCAATAATAAAATTATTGGTTTAAAACGGCGTAACGGACAGCCGAAATTCCCCTCGTTAAATGAGACTGCGAATTTTTACGGCGTTGAAATTGATAAAAACGAATTACACGGCAGTATGTATGATTCATTTATTACCTATCAGATATTTTTAAAGATGCTTGAACATAAAAAAGTAAAAGCAAAAGTACTCGAATTTTTAAGGTGACAGTCACCTATAAATATATTACAAAACTGCGTAATAAAGTAAAAAAAGGTGACAGTCACCCTTGAAAAATTCTTTAAAATATGTTATAAGTGACATAACGGCAGAAAAAATGAACAAAAATACGAAATATTGTAAATAACGGAATGTATGTTCTGTTAAATATTTTGAAAGGAGTTTTTATGAAAAACGTATGTAAACTGTTTGGAATTATCGCTGTTATAGCGGTAATCGGATTCTCAATGACGGCATGTAAAGATGAACCGGACACACCCGACACACCTACAGAAACTGTTGTTACCGTTGATACATTACCGGCGTTTCCGACAGATTCAACCCCTGCCGGTACAAAAGATGCCGCAGAAGCTATTTTAGCGGATTTAATGGAAACTTCGATTTTATCTTCCATTTGGGATGAAATAGATGAAGTAGTTGATGCAAACAAACCTAAAAATGGAAATTTTAGTTTCACTAACAAATCATTGCACGACGGCCATGTAAAGGTAAACGCCAGTTTAACATTTAACGAAACAAATACCGGCGGATTTGAAACATTAGCGGCGATTGAAAAAGAAAAAAATGAACTATTTGATGAATGGGATGAACTGTATGAATCGAATCCAAGCGATCCAAAACTTCAAGAAATAAATGATGAAATTGCTATTTTGCAAAATGAAATTAATGCTATTCAATTTGCCGCCGGTAATAAAGCCAATTTTTCCTATAACCAAAACTATAAAGGAGAATTAATAAAAGCAATAACAGTAGGCAGTGTAACTGTTGCTCAGGGCAGTATCCGTGAAATGAAATATAGCGGAGGTAGCAATACAACTGTTACAGAGGTTGGCGCTTTAGAAGAATTCAGAGCTAATTTCAATAGCTCAGGGAAACAGCAAATAATTATGGGGTTAACCGTTACAACTTCAAGCGGAAGCGTAAAGATTATACTTGATATGAATTCTGAAGACAGCAATACAGGGAATAATGTAAAACTTTATGGTGATGATGAAAATGATACATATACAGAAACAGAAATATACTCCGGCTCATTGAAAGTATACGGCAGTAACAATACATTACTGATAGATCATAAGATTACAGATGAGACTTCTTATTGGGAGGTATATGATATAATTGGTGATTTCTGATTAGTTGGTGACAGTCACCTATAAAAATATTACAAAACTGCGTAACAAAATTAAAAGGGTGACTGTCACCTCTTAACATTCGCCAAAATAATTTAAAAATGACGGAGCGGTAAAAAAAACCGCTCCGTTTTGGCGATGCATTTGCCTCGCTGCGGAGCGGTTAATACCTGATTCTTCAATTCCTTAAGTTTTTTATCAATATATTTTATCTTTTTACATATCTCGTACTTTATTAAGCGTACGCCTATTTATTTTTACGCATACACTATTTAAATACGTCATTCTGCTTTAAGAAATGAATACCAGGGCTGGTATAGCCAAAGTTTGTATAAAACTGCCAAATATACCTGAGATAAAATGTGATGTTTTGATATGCAGTTACGATAAAGCCATCACAGTAAATAACAGCATTACTGATAGATCATAAGATTACTGATGAGTCTTCTTATTGGGAATTAGGCGAAAAACAAAAAAATGTTGACAATTTCATAAAAATATTATATAAATATTAATAATGGTTATATTTGTTTAATAAAATACATTAATTGGACAGAATAACCCCATTTGTTAAATGGAAATTTATATTAAAACAAGGAGGTAAATTATGAAGAAAAAATGGATAGTGGCAATAATTGCTGCTATATTATTTGCCGTTGTGGGAATTGCATCTATTTCTGCTGGATATCTTGAATGTGGCAAATGTAGTTGCAAAAGTTTTTACTCAAAAGTCAGCGGTACTACTTGTGATAAGTGTTCTCACTCATTTTCTGACCACAAAAGGTAAAAAGACATAATGTTGAACGCCCTTTACTATGTGAAGGGCATTTTCATTTAGAAAAGAGCTGTTTAATCGGCTATTTTATAAACCTGTCCTTGAGGATAGGCATATTTTCGTGATCACTTGTCTTAAATTAACAGGTTATCGCACAAACGGAGTTTTTTATGAGAAAAATATTATTGGTTGTTATCTTGTTAGGTATGATGATGGCAGTTGGATTAGTGTTGACTGGATGTGGCGGTAAATGTTCCACGGATGGTAATTGCGAAGTTGGTCCAGGAGTTGTTCCAGAAACATGCGGCATTCTTACCAAAGATTGTGCTGCAAGAAAAGCTGGTGAAGGTTCTACAAAGGTAGTTAAATGTGATTGTAATTAAATAAACAACCAAATTGGTAAACGTCATTTAACAAACGGTAACTGATATAATTGGTGACAGTCACCTATAAAAATATTACAAAACTATGTAACAAAATAAAAAAGGTGACAGTCACCTCTTAACATTCGCCAAGATAATTTAATAATGACGGAGCGGTAAAAAAAACCGCTCCGTGTTGGCGGGGTATTTTGCAGTTACCGTTTGTTAGGCGACATTAGCGTAAGACGTAAAAAATAACATAGGGAGAAATAAACATAAAACATATTAAAAAATTGCTTAAAAACGATTTAAAAACTTTGACATAATAAACATAAAAATATTGTAAATAAATAAAATAGTTCATAAGAACTGTTACTTTAAAAAGGAGCAAAAAATGAAAAAGTTGGTAATTTTCATTGTTATGGTTGTTAGTCTTATTGTACCTTTTCTTACCGCGCAGCAAAACAACAACATGGTACGCATTAACGGCGGGACATTTACAATGGGAAGCCCCGCGAATGAAGCAGGTCGAGTTAGTACTGAAGTTCAAAGGCAGGTTACGATAAGCGCTTTCTGGATGGGAAAGTACGAAGTGACCCAAAAAGAGTATCAGGAAATTATGGGGGTAAATCGCAGTACATTTAAAGGGGATAACCTTCCTGTAGAAAATGTAACATGGTTTGACGCGGTAGAATATTGCAATAAAAGAAGCCAAAAGGAAGGGCTTACGCCTGTATATACAATAACAGGAAGGACCCCCACATCAGGATACCCGATAACAGCCGCGACAGTAACGGCAAACTGGAACGCTAACGGCTACCGCCTGCCCACAGAAGCGGAATGGGAATACGCCTGCAGGGCAGGGACAACAACGCCGTTTAATACAGGCAATAATATTTTAACAAGCCAGGCAAATTATAACGGCAATTATCCGTATAACAATAACGCGAAAGGCGAGAACAGGGGAAAAACAACGCCTGTAGGAAACTTTGCGGCAAACGCATGGGGCTTGCATGATATGCACGGAAATGTTCAGGAATGGTGCTGGGATTTGTTTGGAACATATGCAACAGGAGCGCAAACTAATCCACGGGGAGCGGCTTCTGGCAGTTACCGCATGTTGCGCGGCGGGAGATGGGATTACCCTGCGCGGTCTCTTCGTTCAGCCGTACGTGACTCCAACTATTCCGGTTACTACTACTACGAAGACTGGGACGAACTTTGGGACGAATACTGGGACGACTACGGCGTCATTGGTTTTCGTGTTGTGCGTCTATGAGCAAGCGAACCGTCAGACCGAAGGTCTGCGGTTCGAGCGGAATGTAGCCTGGCATGGAGCGGAATGAACTGCCGGATTAAAAATTTATTTTGAATTACACTTTCCGGTTAGTGTTAGGATGGATTTCCAGAGAAAGCCGGAAAGTGTTTTTATTTATTAAGAATATTTGTATAAAAGTTATATGTTATGCGCAAACGCCGTTTAACAAACAATAACTGCTACGCCGCCTGTTCGGCGGCTTGGCTTCCGTAAAACATTGTTCGGGCTTCGCCCTCTGCAATGTTTTACGGAAGCACATTTTTTTGTGCCCGTAAAACACTTCGTGTTTTCCTTATCGGGCACAAAAAAACGTCAGTTATTTAAAACGTTAAGCGAAGTAAAAATGTGTTTTTATTTTAAAATTGTAATTCCCAACTAAAAACGTTTACTTTATTTGCGATTATTCCTGTCGAGCCATCTGTTGCCGTTAATTTATTTCCATTAATTGTTAATGTATATCCAGGCTGACCTTCTTGTGAATAAAGTACATTATTTTCAGTATACACGCCAGGGAGAGTAAAAGCTATACTTCCATTTAAATAAGATGTGATATTATTTGAAGTAAATACATACCCAATTAATATACTATAATATTTATCAATATTTATCAATATTTGTCAATATATTTTTATTTCGCTTAACGTTCTAGGTAACCCCGAGGGCACGAACAGCCCCCGCAGCAGTTACCGTTTGTTAGGCGAAGTAAACCATTATTATTTTCTTTTTATAATTCTCTTTTCCACATCTTTATATATTTCCATTTTATCTTTTTTACCTATCCCCCAAATTTCTACTATTTCTATTTTATTTTCATCTTCTGTTATCCTGTAAACAATCCTATGTTTCTTTTTATTAAAATATATTTTATAATACCCTGTTAGGTCAATATTATTTTTATTTCCCAATGATTCACCTATATATGGATTTTCTTCCAAATCTTCAAATTTATCATCAACAATTTTTCTTAGGCTTCCATCAAGATTTTTATACTCTTTTTGAGCTTCGGGAATTAATTGAATATCCATGATTCTTATTTTCCCTTGATTTTTTTCCATGAAACATTATTTTTTGGATTATATGTTTCCATTCTTTTTTCTATTATTTTTTTTATTTCATATCGTTCATAAATTTCTTCAATTTCCTTTAAATATTCATATTCTTTAAATGACAATAAAACAGCTTCCATGTTGTTATTTTTTAATACATATACTGCTTCCCCAGTATTAGATAAGGACCTGACTGTTTGAGCTAGTTCTTTTTGAAGTCTGGTAATAGGCACCATTTGCTTAGGTTCCACCAACATTATATACTCCTTAGATATTAATATATAATAAAATATATATTATACTACATATAATGTCAAGTATAATTATATATATTTTTAACTGTATGTTATTTCATACACCCTGGTTTATTTCGCCTAACAAACGGTAACTGATATAATTGGTGACAGTCACCTATTAAAATATTACAAAACTGTGTAACAAAATAAAAAAGGTGTCAGTCACCTCTTAACATTCGCCAAGATAATTTAAAAATGACGGAGCGGTAAAAAAACACATCGGCGATATAAAACGACTCATCCATTTTACATCTTTGTTAAGTGTATGCTCGCTAATCTCTGGCGGGGTGCCGGCGGTAAAGTGTCGTTCATGCGAAGCATGGACGGCATTTTGACGGCCGGCAGGACCCCCGATAATATATCTAGGCATACACTATTTAAATACGTCATGGTACGATAATCTCGCTTGCCGCTTTCCCGTCAACAGTATAAACCCTGCGCGGATTATGCGGATCAGCATAACGCTGTCCCCGGTAGAAAAATACGTATTTGTAAGCGCCTGGCGGCATGGGAATTGTAATACTGTAATTACCCGGCGCAGTTTCTTTAAGTTCGTACATAAAAGGGTCCCAACTGTTAAAATCGCCGGCTACTGTGATACTTTCACCTGGCGGACCACGGAATGTAAAATTCAAGCCTTCGGGCAAACCGTTTAACGGGTTTTGCTTTTTGGCTCTGAGCGGCAGGGGCAGTACGGATAATGTCAGACCGGAAACTGGGTCTCTTCGGATTTTTTCCACGCTCGGGTCGATCGTCCATAAACCGTTAATAATAACCCTGTATTCCAGTTCTTTTAAATGATTGGGGAATTCGTACACGTGGAACTGAATACCCGAGTCGATGTACGGATCGGGGACTTTGGCTCCCGGCGGAATCGGCGCGTTCAGGCGGTCCTGAGAGACCAAAAGCTGTCTAAACCAGTATACATTGGAAAAATTTTCATGAGCAAAAGCGATTCCTACCCGTCTGAGCTTTGAATCGGCGGTAAAAACCACTAAATCTTCATGAATTATCGGCGCTGCAGGCCCGCGAAGGGCAAGAATTTTGTCAATTAATTCATAAGTTTCCCAATCCGCCGCGTTTAAGGCAGCAGAGAAACACGAGGCAATAATCGTTAAAAGAACTAAAAATCTAATCGTTTTCATACATTCTTTACAATTATCGGTCGATATATAATTATCTTAATATGATTACATTAACGTAGCGCGGTTGTACAGCCGCGCGGTTAGACCGAATATAAAACGGAGTTTTATGCCGTCGTTAAGCGCGCTTAGTCAGTTTAGAGACTCGTTTGTAAACATCGCAAAAGAGAAACAAGATGTTGAATCCCTGAGTATACCCTTTGAGCCTCTCCCCCTCCCCAAGAATGAAGCGCCTCCGTTTGAGTATAACAGACACGACAACGCTTCCGGTCCTTCCGCTTCAAGCGCCGCTGCAAGCGATGAATTTGACGTTGACGCTTTTATGAATGATCTGCCGGGAGATGACGCTCCGCCTGTCGATCTTTCCATGACCAATGATATTGTTTCCGATGAAGCGCTGTCGGCTTTAGGCGGATTTCTTGACGATATAAATTCTTCTCCCGCTCAGAACGATGAAGAAAATACTTCTGTACCCGATGACTTGCTTGCCGGTTTTTCCGATGAGATGGAATCCGCTCCAGCGGATTTTTCCGCCGGAGACACGGATGCTGCTGAACTCCCGGATGCCGTTGAACCTTCGGTTGATGATTTAGATTTAGCTGATTTCGGCGCAGATGATCCCGAATCTGTCGAAACACCTGCGGAAGAAATTGACATTCCTCTTCCCGGCGGCGGCGAAGATTTCGACGCTGGCGAAACTCCTGTCGAAGATTTTGATATGTCAGCTCTCGGCGGCGAAGACTTTAGTCCTGTCGCGGAGGAAGAAGAAGATGATATAGGCGGTATTGATCTGGGCGGTGAAAGCCCTCATGTCGAAGAGCCGGCGGTGGATACCGCTGATTTAGACCCGGCTCAGGATGCCTCATCCGAATTACCAGCCGATGAATTGCCGGCAGATGATTTTGATTTGGGTGATCCCGGCGGCGGCGCTTCCGATACGCCTGTTGAAGATTTTGATATGTCTTCTCTGGGAGACGGTGATGATTTAGGAACCGACGAAGCGCCCGCGTTAGAAGATTTTGATATACCTTCTTTAGACGACAGCGGTGATTTTAGCGCTGATGAAATTCCTGCTGATGATTTTACCCAAAGTGAAGCTTCAGGCGGAGGCATTGATCTTGGCGGCGAATCTGGCGGAGGCGCGGGCGATGATTTTTCTCTGCCCGATATGGATTTTGGCGGCGACGATGCCGAGTTAGGCGCTGATTTTGACTCTCCGTTACCTGATTCTCCGGCAGGAGCTGATCCTTTTTCTGATGACGCATTGCTTGGTACAGGAGATGATTCTTCCGCTTCAATCGACTTTGGAGGAGATTTAAGTTCCGATTTTGAATCAGAGTCAATCGAACTGGGCGGCGGATCTGAAGCGGCGGCGGACACACATGACGCTGTTCATTCATCTTCAAGTTTTGGCAGCGATGATTTTGATCTCGCGGGTCTTGATGATATTTTAAGCAAATCGGCGCCTGCGGCGCCGAAAGCGCCGCCGCCCAAAAAAAGTTTGTTCGGAAGAAAGAAAGAAAAAACCGAGGACGTGCCTGCGGCGGAAGATGATGTTGAAGAGATTTCTCTCAGTCAGGAAGACCTTGATAATCTTCTTAAAACCCTCTCGTCATATCCTCTTAATTTAAGAGTTATCTGCGAAGAAATAATCGCCGAGCAGGTTATTGAGCCGCGGCAGTTATCTAAATTAATCCGCCTTCTTGTAAACGGCGCTCCCGTTAAGGATACGGCGGCTCATGCGGAATCAATTATCGGAAAATCGATTATTATTCCAAGAAGTTTCGAGAAGGGCACAGGCGCGGCTTTCGAAGCGGAACAGTCAAGTTTCGCGTATATATTTGTCCATAATTTCCTCCCTGTATTAAAAATAGTCGCTTTTATCGCCGTGCTGGCTGCTTCTGTCTTTTATTTGAGTTACAAATTTATTTATACGCCTATTAAAGCTGAATCAATTTACAAGCGCGGATATGAACGTATCCCTGCCGGTGAATATCAGCGCGCGAATGAATTGTTCCATGACGCTTTTACATTGCACCGCAAGAAAAAATGGTTCTACTCCTATGCCGAAGCATTCAGGGATCAGCGCCGTTATCTGCTTGCTGAAAATAAATATGACGAACTTTTAAGATACTATCCGCGCGATAAAAAAGGCGTTTTGGATTATGCGAATTTAAACACTTATTATTTAATGAACTACGACAAGGCAAACAAACTTCTTCAGCGCGAGCTTCTTGATTACGCGCCGGATGATCCTAACGGGCTTCTTGCCGCCGGTGACAATTTCATGGCGTGGGCGGATTCTGATCCTGCCAGATTTTACGACCGGTATGAAGACGCGCGTTTCTCCTACGCAAGGCTTTTGGAAAAGTACGGCTGGCAGCCGCCTGTTGTCGAAAGGATGATGACATACTTTATCCGCACGGATAATCTTAAAGAAGTTCTTCAGTTAAGGTTGTGGTTCGAAAACGATCCAAAGCGCCGTCCTCTTTCGCCTCCGTCTCTTACGGAACTTGCCGGCTATCTTTTAGACAAACAGTTGGAAAAACCGACAGGCGTACCGAACCCATATGTTGAAAGCATCGAAAGCGTGCGCGCCATGCTCCTGAAGGCAATCGGCGAAGATCCGTATCTGCCGGAAGCGCATTATCACCTTGCGCGTTATCATCATAATTTGAACAACGCGTATGAAGAACGTAAAACACTGGAAAACGCGATCCGCGCTTTCGATTTGGTAAAACAGGAATCGGTGCGCAGAAGGCTCTATCGCGCGGATACGCATTTCCGCTACGCAAATCTTCTTATCAACAATCGCGAATTCTTCCCTGCGGACGAGCAGCTTGTAAAAGGCATCGAGCTTTTCGAAGATTTCCTGAACAGGAATTTGATCCCCGCAAGTCCCCAGCTCGGGCAAATGTACTCCCTTCGCGGCGATCTTGAATATTTCGTTAAATCCGGCAATATGGAAGCCGCTCTAAGGAATTATCACCTTGCCGAAAGATACGGCTACTCGCCGCCCGAGGTTCAATACCGTATGGGCGCGGCGTATTACCAGCGCGAAGACTGGAGGAACGCCATCGATTACCTTTTCAAAGCGTCCTCGGATCTGCCTTTGAACAGGCGCCTTCTCTTTGCTCTCGGCAATGTGACATATAACCGAGGCGACTATTTTGCCGCTAAGGGTTATTACGACCGCCTCCTTGATATACTGGAAGTCCAGCGTATAAGACTGCCTGTGCTTCTGCCCAACGACGGCGCTCAATTCCTCGAAGTCGGCGAACGCCTGATGATGGCGCGCAACAATGCCGGTGTCGCAAACGAAGCTCTTGCCGATCAGACCGGCAACCGCGATTACCGTTCCAGAGCTATGGCTTTATACGCCGAATCCTCAAGCGCATGGAGCGCGATTACACGTAACCCCGAAACAATGATAAGAATGCGCCTCACGGACAGTCCGGGAGCGCCCAGCATCAACCTTGGCTACCTTAACGCCAATAACGCCCTGCGCCCAAACAGCGGTTACAGACCTCAGATTTTTGTCAGAATCGACAGAGATGTCCTTGAACCTTCCAAATGGGAGGAATTGGCTCCTTTCGGCGGGCTTCAATAACCTTTAATTTATTTTTATTTTTATTGACGGTTTGGATTTTTTATGCTAGGATGAAGGATACCAGTTTGGTTAACTTCTAAAATCATACCTTTTGGATATAACTATGCAATATTTTGATACTCATGCCCATTTGGGCCTTATAGTTGAAGACCCAATCGAGCAGCTAATTGTAATACAAGAAGCCCGGCAGGCCTCTGTAAACAGGATTGTATCGATCTGTAATAGTCTTCATGATTTCGGACAGGTTTACGAAAACCTGAAATCGGCAGTCAATGTTTATCACGCTGTCGGTGTAAGCCCTTCCGAGGTTCAAAACCCCGGAAAAGACTGGTTTGCCAATATTGAACAGAGTGTTCAGTATCCGAGGGTTGTCGCCATTGGAGAGATCGGTCTTGATTACTACCGTAAATTTGGAGATAAGAAATCCCAGATAGAGCTTTTTATAACTCAGCTTGATTTAGCGTCAAAACTCAATTTACCGGTAATAATTCACAACCGCGACGCCGGACATGATGTGCTTGATATTCTTCGCGACCGCTTGCCTTCGCGCGGCGGCGTGTTCCACTGTTATTCCGAAGACGCTGCTTACGCCGAAAAAGCCCTCGACCTCAACATTTATTTTTCCTTTGCCGGAAACCTTACTTATAAAAACGCGAAAAATCTTCATGAGACTCTTTCGGTTCTCCCTGTCGACAGGATATTGATCGAATCGGAAAGCCCCTTCATGGTTCCGGCGGATTACCGAGGCAAACGAAACATGCCCAAGTATCTGCCTTTAACCGCCCGTTACATGGGAAACATGCTGGACATGGACGAGGAAGAACTTGCGTCTCATTTATGGGAGAACTCGTGCAGGTTCTTCGGATTGCCTAACGAATAACTTTGTTGTACAGATCAATAAAAATCGGAAGTCTCGAAATACCCGGTAATCTCTTTTTAGCGCCTGTAGCCGGTTATACTGACAGAGCTTTTCGTTCTATCTGCGCGGAGCAGGGCGCGAACTTTGCTTTTACAGAACTGGTTTCCGCCGAAGCCTTGTACCGTAATTTTGGAAGATATGGGCTTGATATTAAAGACCTCTCGCCAAGACGCCAAGACGCCAAGAACGCCAAGGAAGAAGAAAGAAAAGAGGAGAAGAAAAAAGAACCTAACATTTTAGCGGTAAATCTGGTAAAGCGCGGAGAGAAGGAAAAACTTTATGCTGTCCAGCTTTTCGGCGGAGAGAGTGAATCAGTTTACAAGGCGGCTTGTTTACTTGCGCCCCTTCAACCTGATGCAATCGATATAAATGCCGGCTGCCCTGTTCCCAAAGTTGTAAAAAACGGAGCGGGATCCGCGCTTATGAAAAACCCTGACAATCTGGGTAGGGTAGTGGAAGCCGCTGTCCGCGCTTCTAACGAATGTTTAGGCGGCGTTCCTGTAACAATTAAAATCCGTTCCGGCTGGGATTCGTCTTCGTTAAATTATATGGAATGCGCGAGGATAGCCGTCGAAGCGGGAGCGCAAATGGTCAGTCTGCATCCCAGAACGCGCGCGCAAAACTACGGCGGCAAAAGCGATTGGGCGTGCATCGCGGATTTGGCAGCAAGCTTAAAAGTACCTGTCACCGGCTCAGGCGATCTTTATACGCCCGAAGACGCAAAGGCAATGTTGACGGAAACAGGTTGCGCGGCTGTTATGTTCGCGCGCGGCGCAATGGGGAACCCGTTTATTTTTTCTGCGGCGCGCTCCCTGTTGGAAACAGGCAGTTGGGAGCAGGTTTCGTTTTCAGCGCGGATAACCGCGGCAATGCGCCACCTTGAAATGCTGTCCGCAGATATCGGCGAGAGAACAGCCTGTCTTGAAATGCGAAAACAATTTTGCGCCTACACAAAAGGTCTCATCGGAGGAGCGGCTCTGCGGGACAATGCAGTTCACGCGGAGACAATCGAAGAGTATCGGCGGATAGTTCAGCCTTATTTATAACAGTAATAATGAAAGATGCGCAGAAATTAAACCGGTATGTTGACCAATCTTTACACATTCTTTATTCTTGTTAAAGATGAACATTATTAGAAAACCTTTTCGATACGCAAGTTATCATATTGTGTATTGGCTTATCGGTATAAATGTACTTGTTTTTACGGCTGGACAGCTTCTTGGCTCGGACGTCAGATATATGCTGACTGTGTATTTATCTATGATTCCGGCATTAATAATAGAAGAAAAATGGGTTTGGACATTTATTACTTATATGTTTATGCACGGCAGTGTCAGCCACATCCTGTTTAATATGCTTGGTCTTTTTATTTTTGGAACTAATGTCGAAAGGCAGATGGGCAGTAAGGAGTTTTTACTTTTTTACCTGCTTACCGGAATGTTTGCCGGAATTTTTTCTTTTGCTGTTTATTATTATACAGGTAATCATGTTGTTGCTCTTATGGGCGCTTCCGGGGCATTGTACGCGGTACAGCTTGCGTACGCCGTCCTTTTTCCTGACTCGGTTATTTATATTTGGGGACTTATTCCCCTGCGCGCACCCGTGATGGTGCTTGGCTTTACCGCGCTTTCGCTGTTTTTTGTAATTTCAGGCAGAGGCGGCAACGTCGCGCATCTTACACATCTTGCAGGTTTTGCGTTTGCTTGGATTTATTTTATGGTACGTTTCGGTGTAAATCCGTGGCGCCGTCTCACAATGAAATAAGATACCCGTAAGGCTCGCGGAGGAAAATCATGAAAAAGAAAGTTGGAATTATTTACGGCGGCAGATCGGCGGAACATGAAATCTCGCTGTTATCCGCAAAAAATGTTTTAGACGCGATTGACAAAGAAAAATATGAGCCTGTTCTTGTTAAAATTGACAAGGACGGACATTGGGAAATGTCAGAAGTCTTTAAGTTTGATGTAATTTTCCCTATCCTTCACGGTCCGTTCGGCGAAGACGGTACTATGCAGGGTTATTTAAAACTTACGGATATTCCCTTTGTCGGTCCCGGAGTGCTCGGCTCCGCAGTCGGCATGGACAAGGATGTTATGAAACGGCTTCTTCGCGATGCCGGAATACCCATTGGAAAATTTTTATCTGTTAAAAAACACGAAAAGCCGCTGTCTTTTGCGGAAGTAGAAGCCGCATTAGGCTCTCCTTTTTTTATTAAACCTGCGAATATGGGTTCTTCCGTAGGAATCAGTAAAGTCCGCAATGAAGCGGAGTATACCGCCGCTGTAAAAGATGCTTTTCAATATGATACAAAAATCATTATAGAAGAATTTATTAACGGAAGAGAAATTGAATGCGCCGTGCTTGGGAACGAAGAGCCTGCCGCGTCTTTACCCGGAGAAATTATTCCCGCTCATGACTTTTATTCATACGACGCGAAGTACCTTGACGAAAAAGGCGCCTCATTAAAGATACCCGCAAAACTCGACGAAGAAACAACAAAACGCGTTCAGGAACTTGCCGTAAAAGTTTTTCAGGTATTATGCTGCGAAGGACTTTCGCGTGTAGACTTTTTCCTGAAACCAAACGGCGAAATTATCGTAAACGAAATAAACACCATCCCCGGTTTTACAAAAATAAGCATGTACCCAAAAATGTGGGAAGCAAGCGGCATTTCTTATACCGATTTAATTACCAGATTAATCGAGCTTGCCGTAAACCGTTTTGAAAAAGAGCGTGAGTTAAAGACTAGCTTTGTGTAAATACGTCGATCACCAGTGAAGCTGTTAATAGGTTTTCATTGATTGAATCATAACTTCACGCAGAGCGTTATTAATTTTAGTTTGATAGCCTTTTCCTTTTGATTTAATCCAACTCTACTTTTCATGCCGGACATTCTGAAGCTCTATAAGCTCGTCAATTTGCCGCAGAACAAAATCCTGATATTCGGGGTATAACTCATTAAAAAGGCTGGTTACTTTCTCCAGTTTTTCCTCAGAGGTGCTGTTAAACATACGCCCTTCGCCGGTAAGCAGCCAGTGTTTGTTCACAGAAAAAGCGCTGGAGATGAGGTGGATGAGGCGATCTTTTGCTTCATTATGACCTAATTCAATATCTGCCAGGTATCCATTAGATACATAAACAACTTTTGCAAATGCGCGTTGAGATAGTTTTAATGCATATCTGACCTCTCTGATCCTTTCATTAACAGTCATAAAACACCATTTTACCTAATATTTTATTTGTTATTTGCTCGCCTATCAAGCAAAATATGTCTTTTTTTGGTATTTATATGAAAATCTATTGACTAATGCTCGCAAAAATGATATAATTAGGTCGTATTGGAGCATTATGATAGAGCAGGTAAAGTTAAAAGATTTAGAAAACACTTATCTGATGCTAACAGAAACAAATCAGTTTTTTATTTTAGGTCTGGTTGAAGGTTTAAAACATGCGCAAGGAAATACAAATTCAAAATCATTAGCAAAGAAGGAGTTGAAAAATTATAAAAATCATAATATATTTGATATTTGTTAAAAATTATTATTTTTATTGTAATTATATTATATAACTTCGCTGTACAGCGATGGTTCGTATAGAGAGTAAAATATAAAACGTATTAAGGAGAATTATATTGAGAAACAAAATTAAAATGTTAGAGATTATTGCTTTAATCGCAATAAGCGTATTTTTATTTACCGCTTGCATTAGTGATGTCGAAAAGGATGTTGATCCACCCCGAGCGCCTTATCTTACAGGCTTTAATATCAGTGGAACCGGAAGTTTATATTTTGACGGCGAACCAAAGATTGTTACTGTTACATCCAAAAAGGATCATACAACCGGAGATATAACCGTTTTTTATATGGGAACAGGAGGAACTGAATATGAAAAAAGTTTGGAACCGCCTATATTTTTTGGAAC